>ULRB01019262.1_pt1 | contig 56248 bp, 51 predicted proteins | sample 1955051 | NCBI WGS metagenome assembly ULRB01 (sample SAMEA4835671, study PRJEB28245) | human gut metagenome | biome: gut microbiome; material: fecal sample | place: Denmark | collected 2008 | reverse complement strand
AAGTACGGCTTGGATTTAAGACATCTGTCGGTATTATGCAGGTAAAATCAGCTAAAAGGCTGAGCAACACAGAAAGTGTTGAAAAAGCATATAGGATGATTTCAGATTTTGTCCAAGAGTTAGACTATGAGCAATTGCAAGACAATTTCGTATGGAATATTGCAATGAAATATAATCCAGATGAAAAATATGCAGATTCGGTTGCTTATATTTACAATGTGTTAGTTAAGTGTATTTCTGAAGGAAACGTTCAATGTAATCAAATTGGGAAAAAAGATTTACAGAAAAATAATCGACTTCCGGAGAAACGAAAAATAAAGTGTGGAACAATGAAAGAAATATCTAGAGCTTTATGTAGTAATACGAGAATCACATTGAAGCACATGAAAGGAAATATTCTTGACGGAATAAATGAATCACCGTATATTACGGTTGAAAAAACAGGGAGTGGATGGGAACTTATCCTGCATGATCTGGATAATGTAACAATTAATGGAAATGGCAGTCATTTATATTCGGTGTTTCCAGATGCCAATGTAATCGTTTTAAGGAACTGCAATAACATAGTTTTAAGGGATTTTAAATTTGGACATAAGTCAGAAATACATCATTGTGAAGGCTGTGTACTCAGACTGGAAAATACATATAATTGTATACTGAAAAAACTAAATTTATATGGTTGTGGTGCAATTGGAATATGTGCGGATGAAAGTGAATTTAAAGGAGAAAAATTGGAAATACATCACTGTACAGATGGTGCAATATGGTGTGTGGGTACTACAGCAGAGATAGAAGAGAGTAAGATATATAATTGCAAAAAACAAGTTTCTAATCTTATTTCTTCGGATAGTTTTATGAAAATAAGCAATACGGATATATTCAATAATTACATGGAAGAGGCTGTATTTGATATACCAGAGCAATTTTTTAAATGTAAAAATATGAAAGTTTACAATAATACATATCGTAAACAGGGAGTTTATCAGAAGAACGAAGAAGAAATATTGTGGATGGATAATAAAAACTTGAAGTGGATAGGTAGAAAATAGTAAATTAAGTAAGAGATTTGATGATAGTGATTGGTATATAGAACATTTGTGTGGGAAAAATATTAGAAAATTCGTGCGGTGATGGTTATATTTTAGTAGTTATTGTTCAAACGTAATAAATTTGCAGAGAACGATTATGAAAATCGAGGAGGAAAGTATGCTTGAAATTCATGTTGAAGATGTAGGAAAAATAAAAGATGCGTGCATCGAACTGGCAGGAGTTACTGTAGTTGCAGGATTGAACGGAACTGGCAAGAGTACAATTGCAAAGAGTGTGTTTGCAGCAGTAAATGCAAGAAAAGATATGTTTGCAAAAATTTGGGCGGACAAAAGAGTTGATATAGAAGAGGAAGTGCTGCAATGGATAGAACAAAATAATGACATTGATAATTCACCATTTTATGATGCACATGAAGAGATAGCAGCCTATATCTTAGCAATTTATGAGCGAGAAAAATGGGATAGTGAAGATGTTTCAGAAAACGTGAAAAAAATAATAGAGAAATATTGCAGAGACAATAATCTTTTAGACGAGGGGATAGAAGAACCCGTAGAAAACATTGTGAAGATTCTAAAAAGAAGCATGGAAGAGTATGTAAATTTTTTTGTTGAGCAGTATTATCAGAGAGTTTTTAAGAATCAGATTAATCCAATCGGTACAAGTATGAAATCATCCGTAAGTTATAAGAAAATAGAAGATGAAAAAAATATTGAGTCAGCTGTTTCCATAGAGAATAATAAGCTGAGCATCATTGGAAAGCCTTTGATTTTACAACAGGAAAATGCAATCTATATTGAAACACACAGCGTTCTGGATTTTTGCGAAGAAATGAGCAGGAGAGCAAGGCGTACAAATCTGGCAAATCGGGTAACATTACCTACAAAAGAATTGCTGGACAGTCTTACAGAGGAAAAAGAGCTTACGTTTATCCAACAACAAAAGGTAGAAGAAAATGACAAGATAGTTAAGGACATTGTAAGTCAGGTTACACATGGACATTTAATAAAAAATCAAAACGGAAATATGGAATTTTTAGATTGGGATGTAAATGAAAAAATTGAGTTCTCAAATATGTCAGCAGGATTAAAAATTTTTACTGTATTACAGCAGTTAATAGAGAATTATTCACTAAAAAAGGGAGATGTTCTTATTGTAGATGAACCAGAAGTGAATCTGCACCCAAATTGGCAGGTTGTACTTGCAGAGATACTGGTTCGAGTATATAAGGAACTCGGAATTTATATATTAGTAAATTCACACAGCCCATATTTTATTCGGGCAATAGAAGTGAAAGCGGCAGAATATGATTGTGCATTGCAAGGGAGGTATTATTACATGGAACCTGCTGAAAATGCATATGTAAGCACAGATGTATCAAATAACACGGATATCATATATGATGCATTATATCAGCCATTAACATTTTTATAAAAGTGGGGACAGAAGATGAATGATAGATTAATCAAAGATTATCGCCCATATTTTGCAAAGTTGTGTGATCTTTCTTATGACAAGGAGCATGGTATATCATTGATTAATGATAATGATTTAGGACATAGAATGTATAATTTCGATGGGATTTCAGACAAGTTTTGTAAAAAAGTACGTGGAGAGAAGAATATGTCCTGCGATGGCTACTTAGAGAAAACACCACAGGATACGTATTTAATTGAGTTCAAGAATCAGGAAGAAGGAACTATTGACAAAAAATGGCTGAAAAATAAGATTTACGACAGTGTATCAACGATTGTAATGAATGAAAATATTACAAGAAACGATGTTGCACGGAAAACTACGGTTATTATTGTTTATAACGATGATATCAAACAAGAGAGGACGAATACAGCTTATTCAACTTCAAAGGCATTTAATGCATTTTCAGAGAAAATAGCAATGCTGGCAGGAAAACAAGGAGCTGATAAACTGGATAAGAAATTTGATCTGATAAAATATAAAGGAATTCTTTTTAAAGACGTATATACGGTTGATAAAAAGGATTTTGAAAAATACTTTTTAAATGAGCTTTTTGAGTAGAAAAACAGATTGAGCGTCAATGGTTTTTTGCAAGCACTTTTCGGTTTGACGTTTACTTTGAAAAAATGGGATTAACAGAAATCGTGAGAGAACAAATACGGAATTATACCTTTTCAGTACGTTAACGAGGAGTTTCTGGAGATAATGGAAAGTGTGTTGGGGTAAAACATACTTTTGATAATAACAAGAAAGAAAAGTTTTGAAAATCAGAAAAATATATTGGCTTATGTTAATGTATGAAGTATACTGTATCTAGCAAGTCCGATGGAGAACGAAATGAAGTTGTAATTCATGAGCTGGAAGTAAAATGGGTATAAATAAATCTAGAGAGAATTATCAGAACTTTCATTAAAAGAAAGTTCTAATATTTTAAATAAAAATTAACACATGAAATGCAATTTCAAAATGGTAAATAAAAATGAGTGATAATGAAGTAATAAAAAAGATAAAAGGTATTATACAAAAGAATAATTGTATCAGTGAAGATGATTTCAAAACATTAATAGAAATTTTAAAATTAAATATTTGGAATTGGAAAACTTATGCTTGCCAGAATATAGAAGAAGTATATAGAGCTTATATTGACAGATATACATATATTATTCCAGATAAAATTGCCGTGGTGTATTATATAGATCAGCCGGAGTTGGATAAGAGTACCCACAGATTAGAAAACGAATTAGAAACAGAATTAAAAACAGAGTGGGGGATTTTGGTTTCGAAAGAAGAAATTTTTTTGATAAACAGGGATATTGAAGTAAATATGAAAAAATATTATGGAAGTAAAGTAGTGTTTTCATTTCCTGCTCGTGGGAAAAAAGATTGGGAATATCTGGAATTGCTTGACTGGAAAAATTTATTTGGAAGATATAGAAATATTTATTTTTACAGAGATATGATAACATACAGAAATGTAAAATTTAATGGAAGTGATAAAAGCTGGGTAGCATATCATACCGCAATGAAAAGATTTTTTCGGTATTATATAACTCAAAAAGAATGGAATGACCAGAAGAATAATTATAGTAATATAAGATTCCAGGACTTTAAAAAGTATATGCAGCAATCATCAGGTATTAAATCACCAACTACAGTGAGAAACCAGTTTTTATATATAAAAGACTTTATCTTGTATATGGCAGATGAGAATGAAGACTTTGATATTGGTGGAAAAGCAGCAATGGAACAATGTCTGGATGAAGGGAATTATGAAAAAAGAGGATTAGAGGAGACAGACTTTGAAAAAATAGAGAAAATAATAAAGTACCTCGGAACGAAGAAATCAGAAAAATCCAGAACGGCATTTCTGTTACAATTATGCTATGGAATGGAGAGAAGAAGACTATGTGTTTTGAAATGGGAAGACTTTGAGGAAAATTTCCAATATTACTATCTGGACAAAAAGAAGGACAGGAAGGTAGCTGTCCCATCTATATTGCAGGAGAGTTTAATGAAATTGCAGAATGAAATACAGGCAGAAGGAATAATAGCACCGGTATATGTATTAGGAAATAGGAGATCACAATATCTGAAGCCGATATCTGAGGAGCGTATTAATGATATGATGTCTTGCATAAGTAGGATAGATACAGAGGATGATTTTTATAAAAAAATGATATCAAGCAATATCAGGAAATGGCTTTTTAAATATTTACTGAAACAAGGTTTTTCTTTACAGGATGTCATGAAATTAATGGGAATTTCCGTGAAAAATCTGAGTAATTATATCGGTGATGAAGAACTCTGGAATTGTACTTCAGAGAAATTAAAAAATAATTGTTGGATAGATGGGTAAATAATAAGCGGTATAATTTTATGGAACAATTATTGAAAGCTAATATAGTCAATAAGAAAATATGGGGTTCTTGGTTTATCAGACAGAAGGGAGAAGCGAAGAAATGGGAAGATTCGTCAATCCGGATAATAGTGCATTTCAGGTAGCGCTTAATTCGAAAATCTATGTGGACAAGACAGGATTAATTGAATATACGAACAGTGTACTTGACACAACATGGAATGCAATACTATTTTAAGCCAGTCAGAGAATTGCCAACAGGGCGTGGATTTGCAGATTTTGTATATCTGCCAAAGCCTGAATACAGAGCGGATTATCCGGCACTGATTGTAGAATTGAAATGGAATCAGAGTGCACAGACTGCAATGCAGCAGATGAAAGAGCTATGTGCTTACTCTTAAAAATGAAATTGAACAGGTATTAATATATGAGTATTTTAACAAAAATTCTATTAGATGGTTTAGGGGGATTGGCATCTGCAGCAACTCTTTATGAAACTGGAAAAGGAGTCTGTGCCGACATTAAAAAGCATCAGAAAACATCAGAAGAAAGCCTTCTGAAAGTGACGGCGGATAAGCCGATTGTCGAACGGGTCATAGATAGGGCGAGACAAGCTTTTTCTGATATGGGCAGTTTAGAAGTTATTTCTTTACAAGAGCAGGAAGAAATTCTTTCTGCTGTTTCTGATATTCAGGGAATGGATTATGAGGAACGTGAAGAAGCGAAAAGAAAGACTGTTGAATTGATCACATACATGAATCAGTACATTACAGATCATATGACAATAGACGGGAAGATTCGGTATAAGGCAGAAAAAGAATATGCAGACAGAACAGAGGCTTCTTTGGAGAAAATTATAGAGTTATTGCAACAGTGTGTAGACAGTGTAACTGAGAAAACATATTTGCCATGTGAAAATCAGAATGAAGAATACATATCTGTAATCAGAGAAGAACTACAAGACAAAGTATCAGAAGATTACATACAGAGATATGTAGGAAAAGCAGAGGAAATCATCGGGAAAGACGAACGCTATTTAAATGTAGTAAAGCCATTACGAAAAACATTATATGACGTAGTCAATGAAGAAAAACGTGTAGTATTGCTTGGACAGGCAGGAGCAGGCAAGACAACTGAGTTTGAGAAGCTGGCACAAGTATTATGTGAACAGAATACACCACCGATATTCATACCATTGAATACCTATAGTAATGAGACCATAGAGGAAATGATAACGCAATGGATTTCTGATTATAAAATAGAGAATTCTGTACTTATTTTGGATGGCTATGACGAGATTGCAGATATAAATAGTTTTCATAGAAAATTGGATTCATATGTGAGAAAACATCCTGATCAGAAAATTGTGATTTCTACAAGAAATAATTTCTATCACCTGTCGAGAGGAAAAAGGCAGGAGGGATCATTGAACCAGTTTAAGGAGTATGCAATTTTCCCAATCTTAAGCGAAGACATCTCAGAGTACTTGAGAAAATCAGAGGTGGATGAGACGATATTCTGGAAACAGGTTCAGATGAGAAAGCTAACGGAACAGTTGAAAATCCCATTTTTTCTTATTCATCTTGTAGAAATTTTCAAAGAGGAAGGTTCTCTGCCAAAATTGAAAGAATTGATGCCGCGTCTGATCAGAATAAGCATGGATCGTGATATGCTGAAATTTGAACAAAAAGAAGAACTGGAGATAAAAGAGCGGCAGATCAGGATAATATTACAGAGAATTGGGATGACAATGCAGCTGATGAAAACAAAGCAGTTGACAGAATCAGAATTGCAGGAGATAGTTACAGAAGAAGAGAATAAGTTAATACGTTTTTCGGGTATCTGGAAGAAAATGCCGGATGGAAGCTGGCAGTTTACACACAATAATTTCAAAGAGTATGTAACAGCAGAATGTTTGGTCAGTTTTCCGGTAGAGAAGATACTGGAACTTGTTACTTATGAGAAGAATAGGGACAGAATAAAGGAATCCTGGTATAATGTTCTTTCTTTTGCCAGTCTTTTGGACACGACAGGTCGGATTAATACATGGATTTTAGAGCATGATCCATCTATCTTGTTCCAGTATGAAGACGAACGGATGTCGATGGAAGACAAACAGAGATTATTCATTTCCATTTTTGAAAAGATCAATAATGACTATACATGGATTTCCTGGAGAAATGATATGGATGTGATGGTGCGTATGGCACATAATCCGTTATCCATATCTTATTTGTTGGATTCAATAGAAAACCCAAAACATGACAGATGCAGGGATAATGCAGCTATTTTACTTATGCAGATGGAAGATTATTGCGGATATGAGAGTAGGGTACGGTTTGTCTTTACAGAACTGATATTTGACGAGAGTGCAACGCTTTATGTTCGTAAGAATCTTCTGGAAATACTTGCAATGGGAGGGTTATATACCGAGCAGGTGGAGCATGAGATATTTGAGCATTTTGCGGACATAGAAGGATTGCCGGAAGATATCGTAGATGGTTTGCTTATGTTTATTAATTATTCACAGCGGAGTAATGCTCATGTACCATTTCTATTGAAATGTTTCGTAAAGTATAACAGAAGACTGGATCATTATACGATAAAGCATATAGCAGAGGAGCTTTTAGGTGCTCTTACAGGATACAAGGCTGTTCATGAGTTATTGATATTGATAGTGGAGATGTCTGAGAATAAGAATAATGAATTGATCTATTATATTTCGGGTGTATTTGAAAAACTGGAAGAACAGATTGGTTATATTTACGAGAAGGAAAAAACTGCTATTCTTGAGGATACAGAAAAAGTATTCGATGTAGCGGCGTTGATATATGATAAAAGGACGATGCAGACAATACTTCGTTTCTGGAAAAGAGAAAATCTATTAGAGCAGGAACATCAAAGGATTGTGAGCAGTTATTCAGATGATACGATTTTACATGAATTCCAAAGCTTTGCATATCCAGAGGATAATACAAAGCTAGAAGAGCGGGCAAGACAGATAAGAGAAAAGCAAGAAAGAGAACAGAAAAATTATTTTGATGCATTATTTGAAAAGAAAAAGTATCAAAAGATTGTAGAAGATTTTGTGGAGATCATGGGAGACGAGGTGACTTACCGGAAAATTCAATGGAGTCAGGTGTATCATCGCACAAAAAGAGAAGACTTAAGAGAACTGTCGTATACAATGTGTAATGTCGAATTTCAAGATGATAAGGTAAAAGATTTTACAGAAATAGTGGATTGGGAAAATTTCTCAATAGGTGAGATTTATCAGCATATAAAAACACAGAAAACTAACCTGTCAGATCAGCAACTGGGGTACATTGAAGACTATGTACAGAAGCAGATATCAGCGATCCAATGGGATAAGGAATTGTGTAGTGACAAGAATGGAACCACAACATACACTTATAGATTAGCTTATGCGTGCTATTTTATAGTCAAATTTGATATAGATGTTCCTAACGAATTTATAAAACACATGATTCTTTTGCCGAGATTTTTTTTGCACGAAGAAAATCGAAGATGTGAAGATGAAAAAAAGGGAAGTCTGGACGGATATATTTGTAGTCGTTTATCAGAACACGAGATTGTTATGCAGCTGAAGAAAATTACAGAAGAACAGGTTCTCTATGGTTCAATGGCTGAAAGATATATTGAGTGGTGCGAAAAATATAAAACGAATGTTGGTATGAAGATTGCTGAGCGTATTCTGGAAGATAGGGAATGTAAGCAACATGACAAAAAGCAGTGTTTTACATATCTGCAGAAAATAATGACAGGAGAGCATCTGGTTGAGAAGTATCTGGAAAATTCAGATGCAGAATTGTTGGATATTTTTGCTGAAAAAGCAGCAGAATTAAATAACGTAGAGGTAAATGAAAGACTGTTAGAAGAAACAGCAAAGAGTGAGGGAAAAACAAAGTATCTGCGGACTTTGCTTAATGTATATCCAGAAAAAGCACTGCTTCTATATTATGAGATTGCCAGTGAGAAAAATAGTATCCCGGATTATAATGGGGAAAATACAATAGCCAGAATAACAGAGGAGATAGCAGAGCTTGATAATCCGGCATACGTAGACATTCTTACAAAATTGATGGAATTATGTTTCAGAGATAGATTTAGGGATGGAGAAATTTTCGGGCTGTATGATAGTGTTTATAAGGCATTGCTGAATATTGCGTCTGGTGTAGCAGAGGTTGTCCTTGAAAAACTTGGAAATTTACGTAACCAGACGGACAATAAGGAGGTAAAGGGCTGCTGCAATAATATGATTTTTAATATTGAAAAACAGTACTATGAACAACTGGATGTACCGTGGACAATGCAGGAAATAAAACATTTGAATAGTCAGTGGAGTATGGTGTAGACAATTACAATCCTTAAGAATATATGAATGCCACACAATATCTCTTTGCACAACCATAGTTCTATGCTATAATACCATTTGATGAAAAATCAAAGGATGAGAGGATAATCATGAACGAAGAAGAGGTACAGATTGATTTAATGACATTACTGCACTATATATTACGCAAATGGCGCAGCATCATCGTAATGATGCTGATTCTTGCAATGGCAGCCAACCTATATTCTGTGAAGAAGAGCATGGCAGAAGTGGCAGCAGGCGAAGTGCAGGAGAAGAACACGAAGAAAGCAGTTGAGGAGATCAAAACAGCTTTAACAGATGAAGAGATTGAACAGGTAGAGCTTGCTTATAGATTGTATTCCTATAATGCAAAGATATATCGTGATAATGAACAATATCTTGAGAATTCTGCAGTGATGCAGCTAAGTCCGAATGAGATTCCGACAGAGATGCTGAGTTATCAGGTGAAGAAAGATGCTGCGGAAGAAGAACTGGTCAATATTTTTGCAATGTATGAGAATGCATTACTGGATGAGGACACATGTACAGCAGTCGCAGCTGTCTTTGGAGAAAAATATGCGAATACATCTGTAAGAGAACTGATCAAAATTGAGGACACCCTGAACGCATCACATACAGATGTGGTGATGGTGCAGGGGATGAATTCCGGAATACTGAATATTCGGATTTATGCAACAGACCAGGAGCAGTGCGAACAAATCGCTGAGATTATTAGAGATCGTATGCAGGTTTATACGCAACAGTTACAGCAGACCTTTGGACAGTTTATAGTGAATCTAGTTGCAGAGCAATATTATATGTCAAGCGATAGTGAGATTAATGATCAGAAGTCAGCCGCCGTTAATGCGATAGACAGTGCACGCTCTGCTATGCAGAACGCATCTGCAGGACTTACAGAAGCTCAGATGGCCTATTATAATCTGCTTGTAAAACCGATTGAAGAAGAAAAGGTTCAGGAAACTGATAAGAGAGTTGAAACAGCAATAACTTCAACCATACAGTATGTTAATATTAAATATATTCTGATAGGACTTCTTGCAGGTATGTTTCTTGCAGTTTGTTGGTATGCAGTCATTTATATTATGACACAGACTGTTAAAGATGCAGATGAAGTGAAGGCAGTTACAAATCTTCCGGTATTTGGAATGGTACTTAAGAATAAGCAGGCTGAAAAAGGGAATAGGATAGACAGATGGATTGATTCCTGGTTTGCACATGGAAGAAAGAGTGAGGATACAGAAATCTTATTAATGCGTATTAGCCATGAAGTTGCTATGCTGGCAGAACAGAAGAATATGCAACATCTATTGCTTACAGTTTATGAAAGTAACGGAGAGGAAACCAGAGAATGTGCAGAGAATCTGGCAGAGAAACTCAGTGAGCTTGGAATGACAGTTACCTGCACAGATGGTCTGATCTCCAATAATACAGAAGTATTAAAACAGCTTGAGTATGCAGATGGAGCAGTCTTTGTAGAGCAGTTAATGAAATCAGATAGAAAAGAGATCAGGGACGCAGTTGCACTTTGTGAGCGTTGTAAGGTAGAAGTGCTTGGTAATGTTGTTATCGGAAGTGACTCATATTAGAAGACAATACACAAAGAGGAAGATAGTTTTTACAGTTGAGCAGTAAATAGAGCCTGCTTACACCTATGAAAATATTTCTATGTCACCGAGATATACACTTGACAACTGAGCCACTACAAAATATATTAAATAGAAGTAAACCTAGATTGTTTACAAAAATATGGACCTGGATTGAAAACATAGCTTATGCGGTAATGAAATTTATAATGGAAAAGGTTTTGAGAAGAACTTATCAGGATGTACAACATGATGCCATCATGCAATTTGTTAAATTTGGCATTGTGGGTGTGTCAAATACGGTGATTAGCTATTTTTTATATGCGGGAACGTTATTAATTTTACAGATGGCATGTCTTTTACCGAAAACAGATTATTTGTTTGCACAGATTGTTACGTTTATCTTAAGTGTACTACGGCCATTTTGCTGGAATAATAAGATGGTGTTTGCTGCTTCGATGGACACAGAAAGAATATGGTGGAAAGCACTTATAAAAACATATATTTCATATTCGTGTACTGACCGCCATTGAATTTTATGATTAATCAATTTTGGGCTTTCAAAGATAAGTAGGTTACGGCTGTATTGAAAAATCAAGGAAGAAGAGGTGTTAGACGAATGACGAAAAAAAAAGACGGGTATGGATTTGCATATAAATGGATAGTTAAAATACTAATTGCACTAACATGTATTTTAATATTTACATGGACTAATAATATGCTGAAAGTGAATGCAGGAGAAACTACTTATGCGCATAGTGATACTGCTACATCAGGTAATGTTGTTTTAAAAGTAGAGTGGAATGAACCTGTATTAGGACAGCCACTTACTTTTCATGTTTCTGCAACAGGGGGAAGCGGAGCATATAAGTTTAATATGGAAGCACCAAGCTACTCGAATCCAAATGAAAATGCTTATGAGTCGGTTGCAGACCCTAGTAGGGGAGAATGGATAGAGTACTCAGAGGAATGTAGCTATCAGGATTATACGTTCACGATGACAGCATCTGGTACATATAATTTCAGATTTCATGTTATGGATACAAAATCCGGAGTAACATATCTGCGTACAAATACTTATATTCAGGTGTCTGATCAAAACTATCCAAGCGTTAAGTCTATAGTAGAAACGGCTGTTAATCAGTGCAAGAGTGAAACAGATGGCTCTGATTATGCAAAAGCGTTATGGTTACATGACTGGTTGTTAAAGCAATTAGATTATGACAATTCATTGAAATGGTCTTCAGCAGAAAGTGCTTTGACAAGAAGAACAGGAACATGTCAGGCGTATGAAAGTGCATATTCACAATTACTGTCAGCTGCTGGAATTGAAAATGCAGAAACAAGAGATCAGTATGATGGACATACATGGAATGCTGTTAAAATGGACGGTCAATGGTATCAGGTAGATTGTACATGGGATGATTCTAATAATAATTTTTATAGTTTTGATAACAGACATTTGTATTTTGGACTAACAGATGAATTAATGGCAATAGCACATCCCGGACACGAAAAGATATATACTGCAGATGGTTATGGAACGAGATCTGTAAGCTTAGCGGATAATTATTTTGTACAAAATGGAGAGGCAGCAAAGTGGGTAGAAAATTATAGAGATAGAATTCAGACTCAGTTGGCGGCTAAAACAACAGATTTTATAATTTCTGCTGATAATTCATCATACCCGCCAAGCATATCTGGAATTCAGAATGGGATTCTGGCATATGCCATTAATCAAATGGATTGGTTCTGCAATGGTTCGAAAACTCAATTATATGCAACAGGTAAGGCTGCACAACTAGAATTCAAAGCTGCATATAATGAAAATAAGCCGACTGGTGGGCATCCGCAGCATGTAGGGGGTTCTGGTGTAGTAGTGAAAGTACCTACACGTGACAGTGAAGGAATGATTAAATCTACACGCACACAGTACCAAGCAACGAAAGAAGAAACTATAAATAAACCAGCAGAATTGATTTCTTATAGAGCGCATGTACAGGATATAGGCTGGCAGGAATATGTTTCAGATGGTGAGATGAGTGGAACCTCTGGACAGTCAAAACGTTTGGAGGCTATTAATATTAGGCTATCATCTGTGATAAATGGTGGGGTTTCCTATAGAACTCACATTCAGGATATAGGCTGGCAGGAATATGTTTCAGATGATGAGATGAGTGGAACATCTGGTCAATCTAAGCGCTTAGAAGCAATTCAAATTAAATTGACTGGTCAGATAGCAGAAAAGTATGACATATATTATCGAGTACATTGTCAGGATTTTGGTTGGCTTGGTTGGGCAAAAAACGGAGAAGCATCTGGAAGTGAAGGATATGCAAAACGCTTAGAAGCAATTGAAATTCGTTTGGTTTTAAAAGGACATGCGGCACCTGGTAATACAGATAATTGCTTTTATAAGAGGTAGAGTTTATCAGAATAAGTTTGTGAACTTCCATAATAAAGTGCAACTCAAGTGAATTATACGGATTGAGAATGCTCTGAAATACTGAAAAAATAAGGAAAAACCTGCATTTTGTTGTCGCAGAAATGCAGGTTTTATACTATACCATATTTAGTCGTAAATACAACTACAAAGAAGAGGGATGTTCATGTATCTGGATTATGTTGTTGATATACCTGATGTAAAAGGAAAAATCACATTTCGAACCAAAGGTCAGGCACGTTATGTTTATTATGAGTACAGCCGTGAGTACGATCCATCCAAACAATATACAAATGTAAAAAGGGTTACGATCGGTAAGGCTTTACCAGACGATAAGAATAAAATGAGACCTAATGAAAATTTCAGAAAATATTTTCCTGAGGTCGATAAAAGAAAGCCAGAGGCAGGATTTTCCGGATCAGTGGAATGCGGACAGATGTAAACGCGAGCGTATTTATATATCATATGATTTAACAAATAAGAACTCTCAGGCCGGAGATACAGATATCGTGGAATTCGGAGCAGCAAAGGTGGATGCAGGACTTCCGATTTATGGAGCTATGTGGGATGGTAATAAAGATCTTCCATTATCAGGTGGTCACACAAGTAATCGTTTTATACTTGTAAATAGTAATGATAGTAAAGAAAAGCAGACATTTACTATTGCGCATGAAATAGGTCATTTTATGATGCATTGTACTTCAGAACATAATTTTTTGAAAGATATCATGGTGATGATGAACAGGATGAACAGAAGAAAAAACTGGAGGACGAAGCAGATTTTTTTGTGGCGAATATGATATTACCAAGTTCACTGGTTTTAGGATATGTGATGAATAATAAGTATGTTGGTAGAAAAAATTAATAAAAACGATATGTGAACAATTTAATGCAGAAGAGGAAACTGTAGAACGTAGATTTAATGAATTGGGGTTGGAGATTTTATAATGCCGGAAGAAAATACATATGAAATGCCTGCAGATAATTTAAAAATTGAAGAGGCATATGTGAATGATAATCCTGATTTGGAGGAACTTGGTTTTGAACAAGAAGCAAGTTCACCAAAGAAGAAAAAAGAAAGTGACAGATGCGGCACTGATAACATTGAGCATTTCGTCACTGGCAGAAACGCTGTCAGCAATTATTATTTTACCTAAAATTATCGCAAAGTATTTGTTTAATAAAAAAGAGGAGGAGAATAAAATTCAGATTATATCAAATATGCAGTTATATAATAAGGAAAAACAGTATAAATCTGAGGGAATATACAGGACCGAACTTGAAACAGTGCCATGGGTGGTATTCTTATGGTGCTGTTTTTGACTGTTTTAAGCATAATGGAGAAAAGTTAATGGCAAATAACAGAGATGAGTTTTCTTTAAAAACAAAGATGCACGATAATAAGCAGCAGAATGGCAGCTTACAAAGAGACGCCGAAAGTATTTGTATCAGCTACTTGTTTATTAAAACGGACATCGGATAATGCAGAAAACTATATGAATCGTTAGTTATTACTTGAGAAAGCCGTTGAGGAATTGAATATATAGAAACAAAACAAGTAAATGTTTTAATGGAATGTAGTAGATTGGAATGTTGTGTATTGGCGGTGTGTGAGACAAAACATATGATCGGGTTTTATCAAAAAGATGGAGAAAGAGTACTTATAGTTGAACAATTACAAAAGGAAATAAGATGAAAGAAATATGCGAAAATAAAAGAAAATTAAATCAAGATAAGATTTTTAAATTGATAACCCAAAGTTTAATAATATATATTTTTATGATCTTATTATATTATAGTGCACTGATTTGCAGTAATAATGTACTGGAAATTTTACCGATGCTGGTTAACATGTTTTGTACGTTGGTAATACCTATTGTTTTTTCTATAGGGGTTCTTTGTAGAGGAGAAAAAAAAGAATGGAATAAATCTTTTTATCGAACACAATTTAAAACAGATAATAGAACAAGTATATATGTTTTAAAAGAAAAGGAGACATGGTTTTATGTAATAGTTTATGGAATGTGTATATTGTGCATATTGTTTTTTGTAGTAATTGTATTAGACAATAAAAGTGAAATTATATCTTGGATGAAGAATGATATTAATACTTTAATTGGAATTTTTTTTGAAGCGGACAAAACATTAAACGTGATTGCTATTATAATAGCAATTTTGTCGATTGTTATTTCTTCGTACTCACTCATGATTAGTATTGTAGATACAAATACGATTTTTATAGACGGAAAGGATCTTCCTATAATAAAACAATATCGGAGAGGTATGTTATTATTAGTATTTGCTTTTTTGATAATTATGTTTGTATCGGCGACAAAAATGGAAGAAAATAACACAAATATGAATTTGTCAAATGTTGCCAGGTGGACATTTGCGATTAGCATTGTCTTTATTTTTATCGGTGGATTAATGATAATATCTTGTATACTTTTGTGTAGCAAAGATTTTGACCAAGAGATAGTAAAGAAGATTGATAGAGTATTTCCTAATATGTATATTGCAAATGTTGCCAATAGCAAATGTGATGGCAGGAGAATGTTAAATGCATTTAATGGACTGTTGGAAAACAGCTCAAAAAAAATGAAATCCGTTAAGATAGGACAGATAAGAAATGTTTATTGGGGCTATTTACTTGAGGAAAACAAAGATAATATCAAAATTAATAAAAGAAGAACTGCAGACGTGATAATAATTGAGGGAATAGTATTATTTCTGGCGTGCGTTGCGCGTTGGCAATCTAATGGTTTGCGGGTAGATGGATGTACTGTTATTAGTTTAAGTGGATTTGCAATGAATATATATACAGTTGTAAAGATTTTACATAGAGATGAAAAAATTAAATTATTTAACAATGTTTTTGATGCAGAGTGGGGATATTATTTAAATGTCAACGAAAAGATTATATATGTAAATTCTTATAATAAAAATGGAAAAATTAATAAAAGAAAATATGCAAATGCGTTGATAGAGATAAAAAAAATCTGTTGTTTTGCAAATGCAGCTTCAAAATTAAGTTATTACAATTGGGATCATGAAAAGAAAGAACAAATACAGAATGGATTGATTTCTTTTATAAGGGACAAAATCAGAAAATCAGAAATAAATGAATTTATGTGTATTTCTTTGTTGATAGTTGGATTCATTTTAGAAAATAAACAAAATGATGATATACAGGAAATTGTTTCGGAAATAGTTAAAATGGAAAATGTGGAAATTTTAGCAAAAATATATCTGACTGTGATTCGAGATTTGTATGGAAATGATGTAGAATATCATAATAGCGATTGTCTGAAGTATTTGAAAAAATATAAAGAATTTAAAGATTGTACATATACATTGAATGTATAATAACTGTACTGAAGTTTAGTTTAAAAGAAGAATAGCAGAAGTTTATGAAAAATTGATTGGTAGAAAGATGGATATTACAGAAAATATATGGATAGGTATGAAATCCGGATAGGCTAAAGCTACACATAAGGATTGACTTTATGGTGTGATAGAAACACTGAAAAATCTGTGCAAAGCCAAGGGAGGAGGAGCGGTAGAGATGAAATTGTTGCGTATTCCAGTGGGGGTATCTGATTTTGAGGAAATCCGCAGGAATGGTTATTATTATGTTGATAAATCAGGTCTGATAGGCGAAATTCTCGGTACAACAGGAACAAAAGTAACTTTGATCACTCGCCCCAGATGGTTCGGCAAAACGCTTGGCATGAGCGGGAATACTTGTACAGGAATAAAAAATATGATGGATCAGAAACAGATACAATCAGACAACATGAATATAATGCAGAGCTATTGATGAAAAAAGTTATTGAAACGAATAATGAAGAGGAAAGAACAAAACTCAGATCAGCTGCGGAAACATTTAAGAATTTAGCAATGGAAGAATGGTGTAACAGATGAAATGACGCAGATTAATAGAAAAATTTTCAAAACTTCATAGTGAAAATAGAAAAATGCATTTTACGTAGGAGGAGCGCATTATATGGGGTTAAAAATTATTTTTTCACAGGTACATAATATTAATAGGGATACATATACAGTAGAGGAACGTAGCGTTGCGAATGAAGATCTTATGGAATATGTAAGATCTTTAATGAGAGATATTATAGAAAATAAAAACTATAAACATTACAAGCCAGTGCGTGAAACGACAGAAGTCAATATTATTGTTGAAAAATATATAGAAAATGAAAATTTGGATGAAGAAACAAAATCTAATATCACAGAAAAATATTTAGAGGCAGAGATTACGGCATAGGAGTTAGTGAAAAAACTGGGCGTGAAAATTAAAAGAGGTTATCTTGTTGAGGCATTAATGAAAGATGAGGAAAAGTATTACTATATTATTTCAAAATCCGAGATTGACAATTATACTGCAAATAGCTACTTAATCAGCAGACACTAAGTACATATATGTATTGTTGTCATCTGATCGTAGGAGAATTTGTGAATTTTAAAAATGAAACATTTGATTTCTTCTGGTTTTGTGCATTTTCTTTCCTGGCATCTTTGGGGATTTATTATATTGTGCAATGTGTAAAAAGAAAGAAACGTATCCTTGCCAAAATACCGGTTTTGAGATAGAATTAAGTAGTTTTGTGAGAAACTTTTAGAAATATGAGGAATAGATGTGAAGAAGTTATTTCATCAGATGATAAAATTCGGTCTGGTAGGTGTCATTTGCTTTGTAATTGATTATATCACGGGACTGATTGCTTTAAACGTGCTTATGGCATTGTTTACGGATGCGTGGTTTGAAAAAGCGTCGATGATAGGATCGGTAGCCGGTTTTACAGTTTCCCTTATTGCTAATTATATCCTTAGTTTTAAATTTGTTTTTGAAAGAAAGCAGGAATTGAACCGGAAAACAGAGTTTATAGTTTTTGTGATATTGTCGGTTATAGGACTCATGATTAATAGTTTTATGATCTGGATCGCAGTTGGACCAATTTATAGAAATAGCAAATTTCTTCAGGAAAACGTAGGATATAATCTGCTCTATACTGGGGCAAAAATGATAGCTACAGCTGTGGTAATGGTTTACAACTTTGTGACCAGAAAGATTTTTCTAGAGAAGAAATAGATTGAGAAGGTGAGAGAATGGACAATATAGCAGTTTTAATTCCATGTTATAATGAAGCACAGACGATAAGAAAAGTAGTAACAGACTGGAAGAAGGAAATTCCGGAGGCAGTAATCTATGTGTATGATAACAATTCGACTGACAATACAGCGGTGATAGCAGAAGAAGCAGGAGCAATTGTAAGACATGAGTATATGCAGGGAAAAGGCAATGTAATCCGAAGAATGTTTCGGGAGATAGATGCAAAAGCATATATTATGGTGGATGGTGATGATACATATCCGGCGGAATATGGAAGAAAAATGGTAAATTGTGTACTTCAGAAGAATGCGGACATGGTTGTAGGGGATCGTCTGTCCTCTACATATTTTAAAGAGAATAAAAGACCATTTCATAATTTTGGAAATTCTATTGTGAGAGCTTCTATTAATTTTTTGTTTCACACAGAAATAAAGGATATTATGACAGGATACAGAGCGTTCAGTTTCCAGTTTGCCAAGTCTTTCCCGGTACTTTCGAGAGGATTTGAAATAGAAACAGAGATGAGCATCCATGCAGTAGATAAGAATATGCAGGTTGAAAATGTTGTGATTGAATACAGGGATCGACCGGTAGGAAGTGAGTCGAAGTTAAATACTTATTCGGATGGAATGAAGGTGCTGAAAACGATTATGCGCCTGTTTAGAACATACAAACCATCAGCTTATTTTGGCACAATTGCAGCAGTATTGGCACTGCTCTCTGTTATTTTTGTGATTCCGGTTTTTTCAGTCTATTTAAAGACTGCTCTGGTGCCAAACTTCCCAACATTGATCGTTTGTGGCTTTACAATGCTGGCAGCAATCCTTTCACTTTTTACAGGATTGCAGTTACAGAATAGTGTACAGAAAAACAGACAGGACTTTGAAATGCAGCTGATCAGACTTGATCATGTCAGAAAGGATTTGGAGGCAGACTATGAAAAATAAATTTATAAAAGAATGTGTGTGGATAATAGTAATATTAATTGTATCCATATTAACAGGGACTGTTTTAATGATTGCATCCTATGCATTGCCGACTGAGCCGATGAAGATGCATGCAAGAGAAAAAATATCGATGATGGCAGATGAGGGAGATGATTATAAATGGATTCTTAAAGATTTTACAAGTATGGCTGCTAATTTTACTGATTCACTGATGATCAATACTGCTGTCTATGATGGTAAGGAAAGTTTGTTGGAAAAAGCACTGTTAAATCCGAGAACGAATTATGCAGAAGGCACGCAGACCAGAAAACTGATAAATGCATTACAGGATGTTCCGGGCGGAGATGCGTTTACATATGGTAGATATTGGCATGGATATCTGGTGATTCTAAAACCGTTATTATTTATTTTTAATTATTATCAGATACGATGGCTCAATACGATAATAGGATGCTCACTCATATCGATTATCATGATAGGATTTTATAAAAAATTTGGAAGCTGTAAATATGCATTGGCCTTTGCTGCAAGTGTGCTGTTTCTTAATCCTGTTGTAATGAGAGGATCTTTGCAGTATAATACCGTTTTTTATGTGATTATGATAGAGTATATCTTTGCTTTGTATAAGGGAGAGTCCTTAGAAAAAAAGGGAAGATATGATCTTATATTTTTAATGAGTGGTATATTAGTAGCATTTTTTGATCTGCTTACGTATCCGATTGCAGCACTCGGCATGCTGCTTGTACTACAATTACTGATGTTTGAAAGTAATTTTATCAAAGATGTCATCAGAGCAGCCCGGTCTTCTATTGTATGGATTATTGGATATCTTGGAATGTGGTGGGGAAAATGGGTGGTAGCATCATTATTGACAGACGAAAATATTATTGCAGATGCAATTGATGAGGTGTTATTTAGAACTGGAACAGATACAGGCACAGAAGAATGGATTTTCTCATGGCGAGAATTATTTAGAGGTAATTTCATATGGATATATGGTGAAAATGCAGTTTTGTTTAAAATGTTTGTAATTATGCTGGTTGCAGGTGTAATAGCATTGTTGATCGGAAAGAACTTACAGATTCATTTTAAAATGTCAACCGTGGTAATTTTATTACTTTTCTGTATGATTCCGGTTGTAAGATTTATAGTTTTCAGTAATCATTCATTTATGCATAGTGTATTCACATATCGTGAAGGAATGGTATATGTGATGGCAGCATTGTGTGCTGGTTTTTCGGGTTTAAAATTAAAAGAGAAACGAGAATAACTAATAAAAATTGATAGAATACATTTGAATAATAAAAAATATTATATTTAAATAGTGTCTGCTGAACAAATTGAAAACACTTGATTTTACTGACTTTTACCCCCATTTTCTGCTATAATAATTGCAAGGATTTTGATGAATTCAAATCATTTTTCATGCATCTTTCTTACAGATTATAGAGATAAAGGGGCTAAAACAATGTACAGATCGATTGACAAGTTACAGCATTCATTCCTCGATTTCAACCAGCCTATGGGACTCCATATGAATCCGTATCTGCAGTATTTTATCGGGCTTCCGGGCTTTCAGGAAGAAGCTCCGTTTGATGCAAGTACACTGGTTCTTTTCCGCAAACGCATTTCAGCAGAGATGCTGATGGAAGCAAATGAGTGTCTTCTTGATCACAAGGATGATGATAAAGATGACTGCCTGCAAACATCCGTTATCCGCAGGACATCTCGCTTTTGAACGAAGCAAGGGAAAAACTGGAACAGTTCATGAGTGAAGGATACCTATGACAGGTAAGGACATCAGCTTATATCTTACCATCATCAGGCTGTATGAGCAGCAACAGTATATGTATGATAACAGAGTCCATTCTGTGGAGCACCGCATCGTAAGTATTTCGTAGCCATGGATTCGACCGATTATCAGAGGGAAGGTCAAAGCACCAGTTGAATTTGGAGCAAAATTTGATTTCAGCCTTGACTGCGAAGGTTATGGGCGTATCGAAAAAATATTATTCGAGGCATACAATGAGAGCACGTGCCTGATTGAAGCAATCGAACGTTTCAAAGCACGTACCAGCAGACCAGTTTTTCCCTTTATATGCAAAGAAAATGGTTTGCGGTTCATAATGTAATAACCAAGCAAAAGTGAAAAATACGAATATACAGGGTAAATATGTGCTGTTTCTGCGCAACCATAGATAAAGCAAAAGAATAATAATATTAAAAAATATGTATTTTTTTCCTTTGCAGATTTATAAATACCATATATCATAGCGATTGTAATAATAATGAATGCAGCAATGCCCCAGTGAAGTGGAATATAGGCAAACAGCATATCTAGGCAATCAGCATCTTCTAATGGTAAGCCATAAAAGGCTAATCGTTCATTTCTCGAATAGAACCAAGCAGTTAAATTAATACGAGAGAAAAAAGTTCCATAATGTTTCTGAAATATTTCTGGATTACGTATATAAAGATAGGTGCCTACAAATGGAATACCAACACATAGAAGGAATGCTCCGGATGTAAATAGCACCATCATTTTATGGAACCAGTTTCTTTGCATGATAATCGACAATAAGTGGATGACAATTAACATGGCAATAATGGCCTCAGCGGTTCTGCTATTGGCTGTTCTGTCCAAAAAAATGATAAAAACAGCATATAGGATACAGTCGTACCATTTCTTACATTCTTTTCGGAGATACATAATGTCCATTGCCAGAAGTAAAAAATCAAGTCCCATCATATTTGGGTGAGTCCATCCAAAGAAAGTGCGGGTTCTTCCACCAATCCAGATATTAACTTCATTGATCATAAGTCCCATAAAAGGAAGGGTGAAAAACAGAATACTCCGAATAATACGGATGTATAGATCCAATTTTATAATTTTTTGGAGGTCAATATTTTTTGCGCAAAAAAGAAACATCAAGGTTCCAAAAATATTATAGAAGTCAAAATTATATTGGTAGCTTTTACGGCAGAGATAGAGAAGGATAATTAAAAAAATCCAATCAAGAATGGAGTTTTTCTGCATAATGTTTTTTAACAGCAACATAAAAAGCAGAATATGATAAAATATAATGAGCTGTCCCATGTAAGCGGGAAATGTCTGTCTCATAAAACTAAAAAGAGGGTAGTAAAGTCCCAATAAAAAATAAACCGGATAGAGAAATGCAGTGGAAAAGGTATCCAGCTTTTTTAATTTTTTAATCAGTAAGTCCATAAGTAATCTCCTTAATATGTGCTTGATGAGGTGAATTATAGCATAAGATGCCCATTAAGAAAAGAAAAAGGATGGAAAACTGAGTGGATACTTCTTGCGGATGGGATTTATAGTGAGTATAATGTAAGCAGTTTGTATTTTGGTGGAGGCAAAATGGATAAATTAATCAGTATAGTGATTCCATGTTACAATGAGGAAAAGACGATAGATATTATATGCGAAGCTATACAAAAAACGATGGAGAAAGTAAATGATTTTAAGTATGAATTGTTGCTTATTAACGATGGATCATCTGATCATACATTAAAAAAAATGCAGGAATTAGCAAAAAAAGATATGGGAATAAAGTATTATTCTTTTTCGAGAAATTTCGGCAAGGAGGCGGCAATTTATGCTGGACTGTGTAATGCAAAAGGAGATTATGTTGTCACAATGGATGCGGACATGCAGGATCCACCGGAATTGCTGCCGGAGATGTTGTCAGTATTAGAGACAGAACCGTATGACAGCGTTGCGACGAGAAGAGTATCCAGAACAGGTGAACCATTAATCAGATCTGCATTTGCCCGTATGTTTTATAAACTGATAAATCGGATTTCAGATGCAGAGATCGTAGATGGAGCCAGAGATTATCGTTTAATGAAAAGAGAAATGGTAGAAAGTGTTTTATCACTGACAGAATATAACAGATTTTCAAAAGGAATATTCGCCTGGGTTGGGTATCGTACAAAGTGGATTGAGTATGAAAATGTCAAAAGAATTGATGGAGAGACAAAATGGAACTTTTGGAAGCTATTGAAATATTCGATAGATGGTATTGTGAATTTTTCAAATGTTCCATTGATGATTTCGTCATATATGGGGATTATTATGACGTTTATATCTTTTCTTGCAATTGTATTTATTATTGTGAGAAAAATGATTTTTGGAGATCCGGTAAGCGGATGGCCATCTTTGGTGTGCATTATTACTTTTGTGGGTGGAATCCAATTATTTTGTATGGGAATCATGGGGCAGTATTTATCAAAGACTTATATGGAAGTAAAAAAGAGACCGCATTATGTGATTTGTTGCACGAATGATGATGAAGCACAAAAAAATAAGTGAGCAGAAAGGAAAGATAATGAAAAAGAAATTAGTAACGTTTGGGATAAGTTATTGTATTGTGTTTTTAAATGTATTTATGACAATTATTTTTGGACCAACTGAAATTTTTATGGGAAATTATAAAGATTTTGGTGTGGTTTTTAATGAGTTTGGATGGACGTTTTTGATTTGTGGAATCATTGGTTCAGTTATAATATCAGCCATTATTGCTTTGTTGCCGGAAGTACTTAGAATAGTGATTTTAAGTGTGGGATTTGGCGTGGGTGTAGCGTGCTATATACAGGGGATGTTTTTAAATAAAGGCTTGGATATGCTTGGTGCTACTGCTGAGGGATATCAGGCAGGAAAGGCAGAGATGATTCAAAATGGTGTGATCTGGCTTGCGCTGATTGTGATTACACTGGTATTGACATGTGTATTGAAAAAGTATCGTGCAAGAATAGCAGTATTTGGTTCGCTTTTTCTGATTGCGATTCAGATGAGTGGATATGTTTCTTTATTTTTTACAGCAGATAAAGAAGCTTTTCAATATGAAGCAGGGGAACTTTGCCTGTCGGGAAAAGAGCAGTTTACAGTATCATCAAATGAGAACATCATCGTTTTTATATTAGATAATTTTTCATCAGAATGGCTTGCAGAGGCAAAACAGGAAGTCCCGGGGTTGACAGATGGACTATTAGATTTTACTTATTATAATAATGCAGATTGTAATTCATACAGCACATATCCATCGTTAGTAAGACTTGTTACAGGACATGAACTTAATCCTACAGTCAGTGTGGATGATTACATTACAGAATGCTGGGAGAATGAGAAAACGGATGATTATTATGATCTGCTGCATGAGCATGGCTATAAGGTTAATGTTTATACACCGGAATTACCAATCATATGTGGATCGAAGACACTTTCCCTTGCAACAGGTAAATTGGATAATGTTGTGCAGGAAGGTGATACAATACAGGTTAATCACAAGCTTTTATATAAGACATTGATTAAAATGTCTGCTTATAGATATGCGCCAAAATGTTTAAAATCAAGATTTAATGTCGGAATGAATGAATATTCAGAAATAGTCTCATATCCAGACAATGTGATTGCAACATCGAACCCTAATTTTTACAATGCATTAGTAGAAAATGGACTGGAAGTAGATGACAGCAGTAACTATTATCAATTTATTCATTTGAATGGTACACATGAATTTATTAATGATGAAAATTGTCAGTATGCGGATGGAGCATCAAGGACTCAGACAATTCAGGGAATTTTTCTGATGCTGAATGAATATTTAAAGCAGTTGAAGGAAGCAAATGCCTATGATAATTCAACGATTATTATCACCACAGATCATGGGGTCGCCAGAAATATGCAGCCGATTTTCTTTATAAAAGAAAAAGGACAAAAGCATGATAGTATGCAGGAAAGTAATGCGCCAATCTCACTGAATGAATTTGTACCAACCGTTGTAAATGCACTGGGGGAGGATTACAGTGAATTTGGATCATGTATTTACGATTTTTCAGAAAATGAGGTTAGGGAAAGAACTGTATATGAAAGATCTCAGGATGATGCTTATCCTGCAGTGAAGCGATATGATGGAGGAAATGCAGGACAGAACGTATATCATGTGTATACCTATAGTGGAAATCTTTATGACTTCCAGTATGTATATGATAATGGAATATATGATGTGATACCGATGGTTGATTCGTATTTCTAAATGAGGGGATGGATAGAAAATGAAAAATGCAAAAGATAGAATAATCTCAATATTAGCACTATTAGTTACGATACTTTATCCGTGTTTGTTTATGTATTTTCAAAATGTTGCCGAAGGGAATTTCAGGGAGATTTTTCCGGCTGTTGGAAAATTTTTATTAGTGGCGGGAGTTGTATTTATTTTAGCGTTAGTGATTGTAAGAAGATTTTCAAAGGCAGCTTTGTATACGATATTGTCAATGATTGCTATCATGAATTTTAATACATTGTTAACAGCACTTAGAAAAATAATTCCTAAAATGCGTACAATTTATTTATTAATTATTTTAGCAATTCTTTTTGCTGTGCTGTTGCGTGTTTTTATTAAAAAAGTGGCAGATGGAATGATTGCATTGAAAATAATTGGACTTGTATTTACAATTTTAATTGTTATAAACTTTGTCTCAGCTATCCCGGCTATTACGAATAGATATTTTTCAGAGAATGTGGTTGAAAACGATGATTCGATAACAGATTTCAAATTTGAAGAAGCTAAACCAAATGTATATTATTTTATATATGACGAGTATGGCGGGTATGAAAATCTGGAAAGATATTATGATTATGATAATGAGGATTTTTATGATACTTTAAAGAATGCGGGAATGAATGTTTCGTATTCCAGTAGAAATACAGAGTCGATATTCACATCAACAATTGTACCCAATCTTATGAATCTGTCTTATGTAGCAAGCGATGATGGATACTCCATTGATAATATTGCATTAACTGAAAATGCATCATTGCTGAAGCTATTTCAAAATAATGGGTATACAGTTAATATGATTGATCATCTGGGATTTTTGAAAACAGCGGGATGTAATGTATTGAATGATGATTTGGAAGGAGATAATATTTCTACTTATCTTATTAATAACAGTGCATTAAAACAAATTGAGTCGGTAATGAAAGAGTTGTACAGAAGGAGTCATGGAGATAGTACGTCATATGAAAGTTATACTAGAGGTATATTAGAACTTATGGAAAAGTCTCCTGAGTATATAAAAAAGAATCAACCAACATTAACAATTGGCTATATACAATCGCCGCATGATCCAATTATGTTCCGGGAAGATGGATCAATATTACCGGAAAGCCAATGGCATAATTGGAATGACAAACAATTGTATATAGGACAACTAAAATATATCAGTCAAAATATAGAAAATGTGATAGAAAATATAAAAAAATCCGATCCTGATGCGTTAGTTATTATACAATCTGATCATGGATCCAGGTATCCATATTGGATGGTTGAAGACTATGATGCAGAAGCGTATGATGAACAAGAAGAAAATTTCTATATGCAGAATATTTTGAATTGTGTTTATTATAAAGGAGAAACAATAGACATTGAGGGAGAAAGTGGAATAAACACACTCAGAAAAACACTGAATTATGTATTTGGGACAAGCTATGAAATGTTAGATTCCCAAAAGTGTGTGAAAACATATCTGTAAATAGTCTATGCAGAGTGATTTGTCAGAGTACATAAGAGGAGAACAAGAATGCTATTTAATTCTTATGGTTTTTTAGTTTTTTTCCCAATTGTTGTTGTAATTTATTTTCTGTTGCCGAAAAGAATAAGTTACTTATGGCTTTTGGCGGCAAGCTACTATTTTTATATGGGGTGGAATGCAAAGTATGCACTTTTACTTTTGGTTTCAACGACAATTACATATGTGAGTGGTATGTTGATTCAATGGCTGAATGATAGGCATCCAGATAAAATATGTGCTAAAAAGTGGGTGGTAGCAGGAAGTTTTATATCAAATCTTGCAATACTGTTCTTTTTTAAATACTTTAATTTTACAATTGAAAGCATGAATACCGTGCTGAGATATATAGACCTTCCAACGATAAATACATCATTAGATGTCTTACTTCCGGTAGGAATTTCATTTTATACATTTCAGGCACTCGGCTATACAGTAGATGTTTATCGGGGAGAGATTCGGGCAGAACGTAATTTTTTCCGATATGCATTGTTTGTTTCATTTTTCCCACAGCTTGTGGCAGGACCAATTGAACGCTCTAAGAATCTTTTAAATCAGCTGCGAAATCCAAAGTCATTTAGCTATGAACGAATGTGCGATGGTCTTATGATGATGATATGGGGATATTTTTTGAAACTTGTGATTGCAGATAGAATTGCAATTTTTGTTGATAATATGTATGGTAATGTGGGCGTATATGACGGAAGATATCTTTTGCTTGCCAGTGTATTGTTCGCAGTTCAGATATATTGTGATTTTGCCGGATATTCCACAATTGCAATTGGAGCAGCCGAGGTGATGGGATTTCAATTAATGGATAATTTTAATAGTCCATATTTGTCACAGTCTGTCGCAGAGTTTTGGAGAAGATGGCATATTTCTCTTTCTTCCTGGTTTAAGGATTATCTTTATATTCCTTTGGGAGGAAATCGGAAGGGAAAAGTTAGAAAATATATCAACATAATGATCGTATTTCTGGTGAGTGGACTTTGGCATGGAGCAAATTGGTCATATGTTGTCTGGGGAGGATTAAATGGAATCTATCAGGTAGTAGGAGCAATTTTTACACCTGTCAGAAACAGGATCAAGGAAAAATTACATCTAAAAAAGAGCCCACTTCCATTGGTGATCATTTATATGATAGTAACCTTTATACTTGTAGATTTTACATGGATTTTCTTCCGGGCAGATAACGTGCAGCATGCATTTGCAGTGATCGACAGTATTTTCAATATGAATAATCAGGTATTGTTGGAAAATGGAACACTTTATGATTTGGGACTAAGCAGACCAAATTTTATAGTTCTTGGTGTTTCTTTGGTGATTTTATTAGCAGCAGATATATGCAAATATCGTGGAATCAAGGTTCGAAGTGTGATTTTAAATTTGAATATTGTTATAAGATGGGCTGTTATTATTGCAGGAATTCTTGGTATTTTGGTGTTTGGAATCTGGGGAAGCGGATATTCTGCAACTAATTTTATTTATTTTCAGTTTTAAGTCCGTAGGAGTTTGAAAAACAAAAGATATCTGAGAGAGGTAAGATGAAAACTATTAATTATTTTATGAAAATCACAATCTTTCTGATGATTTTGACGGGTGGGATAATTTTGGTAACATACGTGCTTACACCTGAAATACCATCATTTTACAAAGAAAATCATTATGATGTCGTTTTTTTTGGAACAAGTCAGTCATACTGTTCTTTTGATCCATTGGTTTTCGATGAATATAATTTAAAAACATATAATCGTGGCAGACAGCAGCAAACAATGAATTATACATACTATTATATCAAGGATGCATTGGATGCATGTGATATTGATGTTATAGTTCTTGAGGTGTTTGGAATGTTTTATGAAGCAGATGACGATGGATTTATCAGCGAGGGGGTAAGAGATTCGACTTTGAATGATATGCGAATGTCAGGGACTAAGATAGAAGCAATCAGGGATTGTGTTCCAAAAGAGATGCAGATAGGTTACCTGTTTCCATTGGATAAATATCATTCCAGATGGGAAGAATTAGAATATGTATCTGTGAATGACCTGACTCAGAATATCATGAATCACTATTACGATGAAAGTGATAGAGGTTATATGCGTTGGACTGAAGCTCAAATGTGTGTAGATGATTATTGGAGCATTGCCTTTTCAGAGGTTCGAAGAAGTGTATATGATGAGAATATGAAATATTTGAATAATATATATGAGCTATGTCAAAAAAAGGGAGTGGAACTTGTTTTAGTAAAAGCACCATTGCCGTGTTATGACAGAGTGATTGAAGAGACAAATACAGTATCAGACTGGGCAAAGAAACATAATGTAGAATTTATTAATTATATGAGATTACAGGATGTACTTGAACTCAATTTTTATACGGACAGTCTGGATGGTGGAACACATTTGAATGAAAATGGAGCCGGAAAGGTATCGAAACATCTGGCTGCATATTTAAAGGAAAAATATTTTGAGTGATAAAGCAGAACCAGGTGCTAAAGTGAAAGAATATTTTGCGGGGACACAAATGAAAAAATTAATTAGTTTGATAAAAGTGATAATTTTCTGTGGGATTTTGTCTGTAAGTATTTATGGAATCACTGTGGCATTACTTCCAAGAATACCAGATTTTTATAAAGAAGAACATTGGGATGTAGTGTTTTTTGGCACAAGCCAAAGTTATTGCACCTTTGATCCGGAAATATTTGACGATTATAATTTGAAAACCTATAATCGTGGCAGACAGCAGCAGACAATGAATTATACATATTATTATGTCAAGGATGCGTTGGATAACAGCGATATTGATGTTGTTGTGTTAGAGATATTTGGTATGTTTTATGATGAGGATGACACAGGATTTACGAGTGAAGGCGTGAGAGATTCTTCATTAAATGATCTGCGATATTCTGATATAAAAGTGGATGCAATAAAAGATTGCGTGCCGGAAGACTTGCAGTTGGATTATTTGTTTCCTTTAGTCAAGTATCATTCCCGATGGGAGGAATTGGATTATTCGTCTTTTGAGGAATGGAAAGAGAGTGTAATGAATCCATATTTTACAGAGGAAGGGAGAGGATTCAAACATTGGGCAGGAGCGCAGCCGTGTGGGTACGCATCCTGGGATGAGATATTTTCAGAAGAAAGACGACCTGTTTATGAAGAAAATTTCAGATATCTGGATATGATGAATGAACTGTGTAAGGAGCATGGTACAGAATTGGTATTGGTGCGTGCGCCGTTCCCATGCAATGAAAAAACAGTAGAGATGACAAATACAGTTATGGATTGGGCAGATACACATGAGGTTGAATTGATTAATTGTATGAAGGTGACAGATGTTATTGGTTTGAATTTTGAGGAAGACAGTCTGGATGCAGGAACACATTTGAATGAGAGTGGAGGAAAGAAAGTATCCAGATATATTGCGGAGTATTTAAAGGAAAATGTATTGAAATAAAATTCAATTATAGAAAAAATGATACACTCGATGAATATTTATGCAAGCAGGAGAATTAGGTAAATTATCGAAAAGTGTTCCGATTATATATGTAACATTGACAACAATGAATGCTAGTACTATACTTCAACAAGATTTATGTATTTAGGAGAAAAAGTATGATCACAAAAAGAGAATTTGATATGTTGGTACTTCTGACAGAGACAAAAGAGGTTGTATCTCAGAAAGATATGGCAGAGCGGTTAAAAATTTCAGCTGAAGCCGTGAATAAGACAGTCAAAGAATTAACAGAAAAAAACTATTGCGAAAATGGACGGATCACACAGGATGGTCTGGATGCATTGGAACCTTATCGTGTGAAGAGGGCAATATTTGTAGCAGCAGGCTTTGGAAGCCGGATGGTGCCGATCACTTTAAATACGCCTAAGCCGCTTGTCAGAGTCAACGGAACGCGTATTATTGATTCACTTCTTGATGCAGTGGTAGAAGCTGGAATTCCTGAGATTGTTATTGTGCGTGGATATTTGGGAGAACAGTTTGATCAGCTTCTTTATAAATATCCGAACATCAGGTTTGTTGAGAATCCGATTTATAGTGAGGCAAATAATATTTCCTCCGCTGTATGTGTCAGATATCTTCTGCAGAATGCGTATGTTTTGGAAGCAGATTTACTGCTCCGTAATAAAAAACTGATTCGTAAGTATGAATATGAAACAAATTTCTTGAGTATTCCGGTGGAGTCCACGGATGACTGGTGTTTTGCAACCGATCATAATGGTGTGATTACAGAAGAAAAAGTAGGTGGTACCGACTGTCATCAGATGGTTGGAATTTCCTACTGGAGTGAGGCAGATGGAATCAAGCTTGCCAATGACTTAAATGAGGTTTATTTATCGCAGGGTGGAAAAGAGCGCTATTGGGAGCAGGTGCCGCTTGTTTATAAAAAGGAAAATTACCAAGTGCATGTTCGTGAATGTATCGCAGAGGATATTACAGAGATTGATACATTTAACGAATTAAAGGCAATTGATAAACTTTATGTCACAGGTTAAAAACAGAGAGAAATATGAGTAATTATAAAAATAATGATAATCAGGGACAACTTCAGAGGCAGTTGAGTCCTACACATGTATGGGCAATCGCACTTGGTGCATTGGTAATGATCATTATTGCGTTTAGTTATGCGTATATGGTGCCAAAGTATCCAAAAGCTGGCGGCGAATTTACTTTTACCAAGATGTGCTTTGGCAGAAATACGGCGTATGTTTGTGGATGGTTTCTGGTAGGGGCTTATTTGACCAATGTTCCAATGAATTCGACTGCAATTGGTTTAATTGTGGATGGCTTAGATGGATCAGCAGATATTTTAAAATGGGGGTTGCATTATTAGGTGGCAGGTTATGATGTCTGGCTCGGAGAAATGTTGCTTGCTATGGGAATATTGATTTTATTTGGTATATTGAATATTCTTGGCGTGAAGAAGGCGGGGATTGTACAGACGATTCTCGCAGCATTGCTAGGCATTTCTGTTGTGACATTGACGATAGCAGCCTTAGTGAGCAGTAAGACATCTTTGGCAAATATGGCTCCATGGTGGGGTTTTCATAAGTCTGATGCCATTGCACCTTGGGCATATGTAGGATTTGATACCATACCGCAGGCGGCAGAAGAGTTTAAATTCTCTTACAAAAAAGTGAGTGGCATTATGATTGTTGCGATTATATTTGGCTGCTTTGTCTATACAGCAAATAATACAATTACTGCAGCAGCATTAGAAAATTGGCCGGATCTGATTGTTGAGTCTGCATCAACACCATGGTTATTACTGACAGCTGCAGAATGTCTGCTTGGCACACCGGGAAAGATTTTGGTTGGAGTAGCGGTGTCAAGCGCTGCATTATCATATCCTTGTCCGGACCAATTTTAGGAAGAGAAGCATTGGGATGGTTTTCTTAAAAACAATGGCAACCATAGGTGTTGTATTTTATGTAAAGCAGATGAAAAAGTGAGTTAACAACTATTATGTATCATTAAGATAAAAAGTTTAAAGAAAATGTTTGCTCCTGCATAGCATTGTTGAAAGTGGTCGTATAACAATTATTATACGACCACTTTTACATTTACAGTTAGCAAAATTACTGTTATTCTTTATTTAGAAGAAACAGAAAGGAGACAGGAAGACATGGGTAGATTCGTAAACCCGGATAATAGTGCATTTCAGGTTGCGTTGAATTCTAAGATATATGTGGATAAGACTGGTTTGATTGAGTACACGAACAGTGTTCTTGATACGACAGATGCTTATATTTGTAATAGCAGACCACGCAGATTCGGAAAGTCGTATGCAGCGAATATGTTGGCAGCATACTACAGTAAGGGTGCGGATTCTGAGAAGATGTTTTCTGGATTGCAAATTAGTAAGGAAGCAGATTTCAGGGAGCATCTCAATAAGTATGATGTGATTCATATTGATATCCAGTGGTTCTTGGCGAATTGTGAGGACGTTGATAATGTTGTAACGCTTATTACAGATTCAGTTTTGAGCGAATTACGGGAAATATATCCAGACATTTTTACATGGGAAGTATCACGTTTACCGGATGCACTTTCCATTGTAAGAGAAAAAACCGGACAAAAGTTTATTATCATTATTGATGAATGGGATGTTCTGATTCGAGACGCGGCAACAAATGGAAAGGTTCAGGAGGCGTATATCAATTTCCTGAGGGGAATGTTTAAAGGAACTGAACCAACTAAATACATTCAGCTTGCTTATCTTACAGGTATTCTTCCTGTAAAAAAAGAAAAAACACAGTCTGCATTGAATAATTTTGATGAGTTTACAATGTTGAGTGCGAGCAATCTGGCTCCTTATATTGGTTTTACGGAGGATGAAGTAGAGAAACTTTCGAAGGAATATCATCAGGATTTTGATAAAGTCAAACGCTGGTATGATGGTTATCTTTTGAAGGATTATCAGGTTTATAATCCGAGAGCGGTTGTAGGTGTGATGTTAAAAGGAGAATTTAAAAGTTATTGGTCCGAAACGGCATCTTATGAAGCAGTTACTCCTTTGATTAATATGAATTATGATGGTTTGAAAACAGCTATTATTGAAATGCTTTCTGGTGCAAATGTGAAGGTTGATACTGCAACTTTCAAAAATGACACTGTAAATATTCATAGCAAGGATGATGTGCTTACTTATATGATTCATCTGGGATATCTTGGTTATGATCAGTATACAAAAACAGCGTTTATTCCGAATGAAGAGATTCGGCAGGAACTTACAGTGGCAGTTGAAAGCCGGTCTTGGAATGAAATGTTGATGTTTCAGCAGGAGTCAGAAAGACTTCTGGATGCGACGTTAGATATGGATGGTGTGATGGTTGGAACTCAGATAGAGAAAATTCATAATGAGTATATTTCTGTTATTCAGTATCATAATGAAAATTCGTTAAGTAGTGTATTGACAATAGCATATCTTAGTGCAATGCAATATTATTTCAAACCAATTCGGGAATTGCCGACAGGCCGTGGATTCGCTGACTTTGTTTATATACCAAAACCTGAATATAAAGCGGATTATCCTGCGTTAATTGTGGAACTGAAATGGAATCAGAATGCACAGACTGCAATGCAGCAGATTAAGAATAAAAAGTATCCAACAGCCATTGAAAATTATAGGGGGGATATTCTGCTTGTAGGAATCAGTTATGATAAAAATTGCAAAGAACATCAATGTTTGATTGAAAAGTATGAGAAAGAATCATGATATATGTAAAATGCTGATTGAAAATATCGTGATTATTGTTTTAAAAAGCTCGTATTGACAATTCTTAGAATTAAAGAATACAATGTATGAAGTCTTATATTTTGAGAAAAATATACTTAAAATTGTTAAATTGAAAGAATTATTAATAAAAAGTTGAAGTTTAACTGAAAATTCGTTATATTATAAGTATCAAATACAAAAAGAGAAACGGGTGACATACAATATGGCAGTATACGTTGTAGGAGATTTTTTGAGAGAAACTAGGTTGAGAAAAGGATATACACAGGAAGAAGTTAGTTACGGAATCTGTACACCTGCGTCTTTGTCGAGAATTGAAAATGGAGCACAAAAACCGGGACGACTTATTTTGGAGAAACTGTTTGAACGATTGGGTACGGAGAATAATTTGTTTAATTCTTTTGTGAGCAGGGAAGATATGGAGTTGTATTCTGCGATACAGGAATTGATAAGAAATATAACCGATGATGATGTGGCAAAAATTGAAGCACAGATAGAAGTGGTTGAAAAATTATCAACAAATGCATCCGAATTGGAACATCAGTGTTTATATTTTGCAAAGGGAGAGTTAGAACGACAAAGAGAAAAAAATGATGAAAAGGCAATGGAAATGTATATGAAAGCAATTCGAATCACATTGCCAGATTTTGATGGTAAGAATCCATTAAGAAATAATCTATTAACTTTTGATGAGATTATGATTATTAATGCAATTGCTATTTTGCATGCAAACGGTGATGATATAATGACAGCAATTAAGCTTGATACATGGCTAAAAGAGTATATGGAAGAAAAAGTTGTAGATGGCAAGATGAAAACAGCAAAATATCCAATGATTTTATATAATTTGAGTTATTGGTTAGGGGAAGAAAGTTGTCATAAAGAGGCTTTGAAATATGCAGAACAAGGAGTAGAATTTTGTATTAAGTATGGAAATCTTGCTTTTTTCCGATTCTTCTTTTTAATAAGGGCGGGGCTTTGGCAGAAATCGGAGAAGTCGAAAGAGCAAGAAAGTATTTGCACCAATCAATAACAATTTTTGAAGCAATGGAAAGACCAGATTTGATTCAAATAGCAGTTGAATGGTGCAGAATACATTATCTCATAGAATTTTAATATCCACCAGATTTTGGACCAAAAGCATAAGCAACTACATTTGAGTTATCCACAACTCCTGTACTTCCAACAATAGAAGCGGCTGCAATAAGTGCACATAATGTGATAGCAAAAATTTTCTTTTTCATGGTTTTGTACCTCCAGTTAATTTTGAGATTATGGTAAATTCCAGAAGGCAAATAGACCATTCGATGTGACGTAAATTTAAATTTACGCGATATCGAATGGTCTTTTTGCATGAATGGGAATAAAATTAATTAATTTAACAGGTTGCTTTGGGGATTAGGGAAACTGTTAAAAGAGATTGAAGGAAATGAAAGGAAAATGTGAGTTATGGTAAGACCGGGATTACGTCGCAGCGAAATTGATTGGGAGAATGTGGACATTCATATCTCCAGAGAAGAAATGGAGAGAGAGCAGGAGCATGAAGCTGCAATACAGCAGGCAAAAGGGTATTTGATCAAAAACTTTCCGAAGTTTTGTACAGTGAATAATGTCTATTATGAGACAGAGATGTTTAATCAGGATGCAGGGATGTATGAAGTATTGCATGTGGATCATATCGTGATTGGTGATCAGGCAATCTATGTGATCAAGACAGTGAAGTTTCCGGAGCATGTTGAATTATACGGAAGCTCAGACGCAAAAAACTGGTATTATGCAGAGAACACAGATAAACAGGAAACGCATAAGCACAAAGTGGACAATCCGGATAAGAGAAACCAAAGTTATTGTGAGTATATACAGATGTTGGCAGGAGAAGCTATCAGACGGGATGTGCCGGCGATTGCAATTGTCAATATTATTGGACTTACAGATGAGCAGATCCATTTGGATATAGAATCAGGGCATGAGGTTGTGACAATGGATAAACTGGCAGACAGGATCCGGTATTATGAGAGTACAATTGACAGTGATCGTGTAGCGTATGAACATAGCGATGATCTGATAAGAAAATTCAAGGAAGAAGAGGTGTATGATAATATCATTCCGCAGATACGGGATGTGGAGTTGAAATACAGAATTTATTTAAAACTATCGGAATAGATTCCAGTAAGATTTTAAGCAAATCTTAAGATGAAATCATTGTTTACAGGTTTACAAGTTTCCTTTTATTTGATAAAATTCTATTTTGGTATGTAAGAATAAAATAGGTGTCTTAATATTTTGAGATGCGGTCACTTTAGGAGGAAATGATGAGTTTTATTAACACGGTGTTTGGTATTCCACTTGGATACGTCATGTGGGGATGCTATCAGTTGGTGAAAAACTATGGTTTATCAATCATTCTTTTTACATTAGTCAGCAAAATCGTCATGCTGCCGGTATCTATTATGGTACAGAAAAACAGTATTCGAATGATACAGATCCAGCCACAGATAAATGAGATTAAATATAAGCATGCAGGTGATAAAGATCGCATTGCGGATGAACAGATGGAGTTGTTCAAGAAGGCACACTATAGTCCAATGCTTGGTATGGTGCCAATGTTATTACAGATTCCATTGGTTCTTGGCCTGATTAATGTCATTTATAATCCAATGCAGCATTTGATGCATATCAAGACATCTGTCTGTGATCAGATCGTGGCAGCTACCTGTTCTCTGATGGGGGTAGATCAGTTGGGGAGCGGCGCACAGCTTCAGGCAATGGCAGCATTGCAGAATCCGGATAACTTAAGCTTTTTCCAGAGTGCATTGACAGGGACAGGCATTGATATTGAGGCGATCGCAGCACAGGCAGCTACGATTAACACACATTTTCTTGGTCTGGATCTGTCTGTAGTGCCACACATTACTGTATTGGCATGGATCCTTCTTATTCCACTGTTCAGCTGTCTTTCTACTGTTTTACTTTGTGCATGCCAGAATCAGGCGAACGTGTTGCAGAAAGAGCAGGGTGCTTTGGGACAATGGGGAGTAACAATTTTTACAGTTGCATTCTCAACATATTTTACATTCCTGGTTCCGGGTGGAGTTGGTTTGTATTGGATTTTCAGTAACTTGTTCTCCACAGCGTTGATTTACATTTTAAATGCAGTTTATAACCCGAAAAAATATATTGATTACGAGGCGTTGGAGGAAAGTAAACGTCTGCTTGCAGAACAGAAAGCGGTAGAGGAAGCTTATAAGAAAAAGATGGCTCCTTATAAGGCTAAGGAAAAAGAGGACTATAAGAGGTTTTTTGCTAAAGACAATGAAAATAAACAGTTAATGTTTTATTCCGAATCCTCAGGATTTTATAAATATTATCGTGGAATGATTGAAGAGTTATTAGAAAACTCGGATATTGTGATCCATTATGTTACAAGTGATCCGGAAGACCAGGTTTTCCAGATCAGGCATGAGAGGTTTAAAGCATATTATATCGGAGAGATCAAACTGATCACTCTGATGATGAAATTGGATTGTGATATTGTTGTTATGACAATGCCTGATCTTGAAACTTATCATATCAAGAGAAGCTATGTAAGAAAGGACATGGAGTATATTCATGTGCCACATAGTATTGACAGTATGAATATGACGTATCGAAAGGGAAGTATCGATCATTTTGACACTATTTTCTGCGTAGGTCCACATCATAAAGATGAGGTAGAGAAGATGGAAGAAACCTATGATCTTCCGCATAAAGTATTGTTAAACTGGGGTTACTGCCTGCTCGATGATATGCGAAAAGATTATGAGTCAAAAGAAAAAGTGATCAATGAACAGAAAACTATCCTGATCGCTCCGTCATGGCAGGAAGATAATATTGTGGATTCCTGTCTCGAGGATATTTTACAGAAATTGCGGGCTACAGGATATAAGGTGATCGTGCGTCCGCATCCACAGCATGTAAGACATATGCCAGAGAAGATGCAATTATTAAAAGATAAGTTTGCAGAAGATAAGAATATTGAAATTCAGACAGATTTTTCTTCGAACGATACAGTATTTAATGCAGATCTGATCATTACAGACTGGAGTGGTATTGCATATGAATATGCGTTTACAACATTGAGACCGGTATTGTATATTAATACGCCGATGAAGATCATGAATCCGGAATATGAGAAAATTGGGGTTGTGCCAATTAATATTTTCATGAGAGACAGCATCGGATGCAGCCTGAATCTGGATCAGTTAGACCGTGTAGCAGATGAGGCAACGAGATTGATCGAGCAGAGAGATGTATACCACGATAAGATTGATGCTTTTGTGAAACAATATGTATATCATTTGGGAACCAGCGCAAAAGTTGGAGCCAATTATATAAAATTACGTTTAAAACAAATTCATTCAGAAGAATAAAGGAGAAAAGATTGATGAAAAATTTAATGAAACAGATTACAAAGAACGGAAGAATTTTTTGGGTGACTTATTTTACTTTCTTTCTTATTTTGGCAATGCCAACGCATGCATGGGCATATGTTGATCCGGCAACCTTAACTTATGTAGTTCAGATTATTGCAGGCGTTTTTATTGCGGGTGGTGTTGCAGTTGGTGTATACTGGAGAAAAATCAAGAAGCTTTTCTCTAAGGACAAAACATCTGTTAAGAAGCATGAGTCAACAGAGCAGGAAAGAAATGCAGCAGCAGCAGCGGCTGAGGAATTTAACGAAGACAAATAGGAATCGTATCATTCAGAGAGAGGAATACAAATGAATATCAAGAGGAATATTTTATTGAATCCGGGACCGTCAACAACAACGGACACGGTAAAAATGGCACAGGTTGTGCCTGATATCTGCCCAAGGGAAGATGAATTTGCTGAAATGATGAGACAGATGAGGAAAGACCTTGTGAAGATCGTACACGGAGATCCTCAGAAGTATACTTCAGTTCTGTTTTGTGGTTCCGGCACATTGAATCTGGATGTATGTGTAAATTCACTTCTTCCAGAAGGAAAGAAGATTCTTGTTGTAAATAATGGCGCATATAGCAGCAGAGCAGTTGAAATCTGCGAATATTACGGATTAGATCATATCAATCTGCAGTTTCCAATCGATGAACAACCGGATCTTAAAGTGGTTGAAAAAACGATGAAGGAAAATCCGGATATTGCTGTGGTATATACAACACATAATGAAACCGGTACGGGTGTGGGAAATCCGATTCGTGAGATAGGAGCAATTGCACATGCACACGATGAGATTTTTATTGTTGATACGACTTCGACATATGCAATGGTTCCAATCGATATTGAAAAGGACAATATAGATTTTTGTATGGCATCTGCACAAAAGGGATTGATGTCTATGACAGGATTATCTTTTGTAGTTGGTAACGAAGAAATCATAAAGAAATCCAAGGATTATCCAAAACGTTCCTATTATTGTAATTTATATCTACAGTATGAATATTTTGAAAAAACGGGTCAGATGCATTTTACACCACCGGTACAGACGGTATATGCTACCCGACAGGCATTAAAAGAGTATTTTGCTGAGGGAGAAGAGGCAAAGTGGGCACGTCATTCCAGAGTGATGAAAGCCATTCATGAGGGACTGAAAGAGCTTGGATTTAAAGAACTGATACGTCCTGAAATTCAAATTGGTCTGGTTGCGTCGGCAGTATATCCTGACGATCCGAATTGGAGCTTCCAAAAAGTTCATGACTATTGCTATGAGCGTGGATTTACGATTTATCCGGGAAAAGTGACAACTACTGATACATTTCGATTGTGTGCGTTAGGAGCCATCGATGTGGAAGATATTGAAGAGTTTTTTAAAGTGTTAAGGGAAGCGCTTATAGAAAATAATATTCGAGTTCCGGTACAATACAGATAGTGAAAGGATACAATATGAAAACAGTATATATGTGTTTTGCTACAGACGTGATCCATGAAGGACATATGAATGTAGTTAAAAAAGCAAAAGAATACGGGAAAGTCGTAGCAGGTGTATTATGTGATGCAGAGATGGTCCGTTATAACCGTTTTCCGACAGTAAGTTTTGAAGAACGTATGGCAATGGTGAGAAATATTCCGGAAATTGATGAAGTGATTGTACAGGATAGGATTATGTATGATAATGTCATCAAAGAATTAAAACCGGATTATGTCATACATGGTGATAATTGGTGCGATGGACCGGAAAAGACGATTCGTGAAAATGTAATTGCTTTGTTGAAAGAATATGGTGGAGAGTTAATAGAGGTTCCATATACATATAATGAAAAAGTAAAGAAAATCGATGATCAGATTAAGGAAAAACTGGCAATGCCGGAATATCGCAGGAAAAGATTAAGACAGTTGATAAAAACAGTACCAATTGTTAAAACGATAGAAGTTCATTCTGGATTAACAGGTCTTATTGCAGAAAAGACGGTAGTGGAACATGACGGAGGATTAGACCAGTTTGATGCAATGTGGATTTCCAGTCTTTGTGATTCTACTGCAAAGGGCAAACCAGACATTGAGCTTGTTGATATGTCTTCACGTCTGAGAACGATCGATGATGTTTTAGATGTTACCACGAAACCAATCATTTTGGATGGAGATACAGGTGGATTGATCGAACATTTTGTTTATAATGTCCGGACATTAGAACGTATGGGTGTTTCTGCAGTTATTATTGAAGACAAAACAGGCTTGAAAAAGAATTCTCTGTTTGGCACGGAGGTAGAACAGACACAGGATTCTATCGAAAATTTCTGCGCAAAAATCAGAGCTGGTAAAAATGTTCTTCGTACAGAAGAATTTATGATCATAGCCAGAATTGAAAGCTTGATTTTAGAGCGTGGCATGGAGGATGCGTTAACCAGAGCTTTTGCATATGTGGAAGCAGGTGCTGATGGCATTATGATCCACAGCAGAAAGAAAACAGCTGATGAGATAATTGAATTTTGTGACAAGTTTCGGGCAAGATATTCTGATATACCGATTGTTGTTGTTCCAACTTCTTATAATTATATTACGGAGGCAGAATTGGCGGCTCATGGTGTAAATATTGTTATTTATGCAAATCAGTTAACCAGAAGTGCATTTCCGGCAATGGAAAATACAGCAAAAGAAATTTTGAAAAATCATAGGGCTCTGGAAGTGGATTCAAAACTTATGCCATTTAAAGATATTATTACGTTGATAGATGAATTGTAATTTAAAATTGGATTACGAATATTGATGTAGTGGTATAATAATTTTTGATGAGGATAAAAGAGATGAGAGTAGAAACATTATTCGATGTATTAGATTCTGATTTTTATACGGGAGTTCCGGATTCACAATTACAGGCATTATGCAATTTTCTGATCGATAAGTACGGAATTTCTGAACATCATGTGATAGCAGCCAACGAAGGAAATTGTACTGCACTTGCAGCTGGACATTATCTTGCAACGGGAAATGTACCTGTTGTATATATGCAGAACAGCGGTATCGGAAATATCATTAATCCGGTTGCATCTTTATTGAATGATAAGGTTTATGCAATCCCTTGTATTTTTGTGGTTGGCTGGCGGGGAGAGCCTGGTATTCATGATGAGCCACAGCATATCTATCAGGGTGAAGTAACACTGAAGCTTTTGGAAGATATGGATATTGCAACTTTTGTAATAGGAAAAGAGACAACGGAAGCCGAATTATATGCAAAGATGAAGGAATTCCGTAATGTTCTTACAAATGGAAAAAGCGTTGCTTTTGTAGTGAGAAAAGGTGCTTTGGAATATGGTAATAAAGTCGTTTATTCCAACGAATATCAAATGAAACGAGAGGAAGTTCTTGAACATATCGTTGCAGTAACTGAAAATGACCCGATTGTCAGTACAACAGGAAAAGCAAGCAGGGAATTGTTTGAAATCCGTGAAAGAAATGGACAGGGACATGAATGTGATTTTCTTACGGTCGGTTCTATGGGACATAGCAGCTCGATTGCACTTGGTATCGCTATGAGCAAAAAGAATGAAAAAATATGGTGCGTAGACGGAGATGGTGCATGTCTGATGCATATGGGTTCTATGGCAGTATTGGCAAGCAGAAAACCGGATAATATGGTACACATTGTGTTGAATAATACAGCACATGAGACTGTAGGCGGAATGCCGACTGTTGCAGGAAACATAGATCTTGTCACAATTGCAGAAGGCTGTGGATATCCTTATGCTGTATGTGTTGATAATTTCGCTGATTTAGATAAGGAATTAAAAGCAGCGAAAGAAGCAAAGAGTCTCCGGTTTATCGAGGTGAAATGTGCACTTGGTTCCCGTGCAGACCTTGGCAGACCGACTACGACTGCGATTGAGAATAAAGAAAGATTCATGGAGAGATTGAGTTGAAATCATATATCGTAAAACAGAAGGACCTGAATAGTCGTATGCTATCCAGGTCCGGTGGCATTTTTGCGGCAATATCTGACCAGGTGTTAGCACAGGGGGGGGTGATTTACGGCGCAGGAATGGACAAAAATTTTAATGTTGTACACAAACGCGCTGTAAATGCGACAGAGAGAGATGAACTTAGAGGATCAAAGTATGTGCAGAGTGACATGCACAATGCATATCGGCTTGCCTGTGAAGATTTGAAAGCCGGCAGGTTGGTTCTGTTTACAGGAACTCCATGTCAGGTGGATGGAATAAAGGCTTTGTGTCCAAAAGGATCTGAGGAACATCTCGTTTGTATGGATATTGTGTGTCATGGTGTTCCGAGTCCAAGAGTCTGGAATGATTATAAGGCGTATGTGGAACGAAAATATCATGGAAAAATAGAAAAAATAGATTTTCGTAATAAAGAACGCTTCGGATGGTCTGATCATTGGGAAACAGTTACAATTAATGGAAAAGAGCATGACAGTCAGGTTTATATGAAGATGTTTTATGAACACACTTTTTTACGTGAGGCATGCTATGTATGCCCATATAAGAATCTGCAGCGTATATCTGATATTTCAATAGCTGATGCATGGGGGGTAGAGGCTGCTAACCCGGAATTTGATGATAATAGGGGAGTTTCACTTGTTCTTATTAATACACAAAAAGGAGAAAAATGGTTTTTGGATTCCCTGCAGGGGTGTGATTTTAAGGAGTGCGCTTTAGAAAAGTATATGCAGGAACCACTTAAAGGACCATTTAAAAAACCAGATAATACAGAAAATGTATGGAAAGAATATAACGAGGTTTCATTTGGAAAATTTGTAAAAAATCATTATAAAGAACCGTTTTTGTCAGTTGTCAAAAGAAGTTTGAAAAGAAAAATAAAGGATATGATACCGAAAGAATTTTGGAATCGGCTCAGAAGGTGGAGGTAATATATGGAAGAAAAAAGGCTGCCGGATTTATGCACAAAAAAGGATACCTGCTGTGGCTGTAGTGCATGTGCCACGATATGTCCGGTGTGTGCAATTTCGATGTGCCCGGATGAAAAGGGGTTTTTATATCCACTGGTAAATTCTGGTAAATGTATAAGATGCTATAAATGCGAACAAATTTGTCCGTTTAAAAAAAGATAATTTTTAATATATTCTTAAGTAGCTTTTCCATTCATAAATCATGTGCTACAATATTATCAGATTAACTATATATAGGGTAGTTATGAAAAATATAAGATATGAGAGGTATTTACAATTGAAGAAAAGAGCACTTTTACTAGGAATGATGCTGACGCTTGCAGTAACTTCGGTAGGATGTGGTAAGAAAGAGGCAGATGCTAATATCACAGAACCGATTTATGAAGAATCCAGCGAAGAGGCAGTCGTTGGTGATGTTGTAGACAATGAGGAGGAAGAAGATCTTCCGGATGGTAAAGTCCGTAATGAGCTGACAGGAGAATTAATTGATGAGTCACTTGCAAATCAAAGACCGATTGCTGTTATGGTAGATAATGAATCAATTGCATTACCGCACTATGGTCTGACACAGGCAGATGTTGTTTATGAGATGATGAACAGTACTGAGAATGGCCGTATTACAAGATTCATGGCTTTAGTGAAAGACTGGGAGACATTAGAGCAGTTTGGAAGTATTCGCAGCGCAAGGGTAACAAACTGCATTCTGGCAGCAGAATGGAATGCTGTATTATGTCATGATGGTGGACCATTCTATATTGACGAATATATTGCACTTCCAAGTGTGGATGATTTTAATGGCGGATTTTCCCGTGTCAATAATGGAAAATCCAGAGAATATACAGAGTACATTGTTTCAGGTGATCTGGACAAAAAATTTGCAAGCACAGGTGCAAGCAAAGAGTATAATAAATATTATACAGAAAATCACTTTAAATTCGCCAAAGAAGACACTGATATTGCGGATGGAACATCTGCAGTTACAGTAGATATTCCATTTCCTCATAATGGCTCTTATTTGACATATGACGAGTCGGAGAAAGTGTATAAGTACTTTGAGTACAAGAAAGAGCATGTGGATCCACAGAATGGCAATGCTCAATTGAGTTTTAAAAATGTGATTTTACAGTGTACACCATTTGAATTACACAGCTGGGGTGACGGTGTATATGATCCAAACGGTTACATGTACTATAAAATCGAGAATAATAAGGGAACAGGTTATTATATTACAAATGGTAAAGCAGAAGAGATTACATGGTCAAAAGGCGGATTGACAGATAACACAAAATATTATGATGCATCCGGCAATGAAATTAAGATTAATATTGGTAAAACATACATTGCATTAGTTCCGGATGATGCATGGGGAGATCTTGTAGTAGAATAAGAAATTTCTCAGATACAATTAGTCCAGGGAAAGCACAGGATAAATAGTGTTTTCCTTGGATTTTTTTGTTATAATGAATTAGTATGGGAAAGTTCTGACGCTTATAGAAAATGTGAGGAATACAGATTATGAAAATAAAGACATCTGCAATAGTTTATGGAATCCGTTATATCAGAAGATTTGGGCTGCGCACTTTGATAATTAGAATTATAGAAAAAAAGAGAGAAAAGGATTCTGAGTATCAGAGTTTTTATTTGGAAACGAAAGCTTCTCTGGAACAGTTAGAGAAACAGAGGATGGAGGTTAGTCATTGGAATAAGAAAGAAAAGATCAGTATTGTGACACCTCTGTACCATACACCTGCGATTTTTTTGAGAGAATTAATCGAGTCAGTTTTAGAATCTTCCTATGAAAACTGGCAATTATGTTTTGCAGATGCAACGCAGGATGGAGAGGAAAATCAAATTGAAAATATTGTAAAAGAATACCAGAAAATGGATGAAAAATTAACAGGAAAAAAATCACGTATTTGCTATAAAAAGTTATCTCAAAATTATGGAATAGCAGAAAATACGAATCAGGCGTTAGCAATGGCGGAGGGAGATTACATTGCCTTTTTAGATCATGATGATATAATTACACCAGATGCATTATATGAGATGGCATTGGCAGCAAAATGTGCGAAGAAAACAGGGAAAGAGGCAAATATGTTTTATTCGGATGAGGATAAGGTCAATGAGAATAGAACGGCTTTTTTCGAACCTCATTTCAAACCGGATTTTAATCAGGATCTTTTGAATTCAAATAATTATATAACACATTTTTTGATGGTCAGCAGAGAACTGCTGGACCAGGTGGGCGGGATAAACAAAGAGTATGATGGGGCTCAGGACTATGATTTTATCCTAAGATGTACAGAACTTGCAGATAATGTGATTCATATTCCAAAGGTTTTATATCATTGGAGAGTACATGAGCGATCTACAGCAGCAGGTGCTGGAAGCAAGGATTATGCAATTGATGCTGGAAAATGTGCGATAGAATCGCATTTACAGCGGATGGGAGAAAATGGCAAGGTGGTTGTCACCCCTTATTTTGGCTTTTACAGAATAGAATATGGGATAAACACCGAAAATAAGACAGAAGATTACGTTTTGTTTGCAGATCAATCTTTGAAACCATTAAATGCAGACTGGAAGCAGATTTTATATGCAGATTGCAGCCGCAAAAAAATTGGAGTTGTAGGAGGAAAGATTTACGACAGACATCATCGCATTTATGAGGCTGCATTTTTTGAAAAAGGTGATTGGACAGGTGCTGCATGTGGTGAAAATGTATTTTCTGGCTTACGAGAAGGATATGGAGGTTATATGCATAGAGCTAATATACAAATGGATTGTGACAGGGTTTCTGAAAAATGTATGTTAGTAAAAAAAGAAGTGTTGGAACAGATTGAGGATTATGAACAACAAATCAGAACTCCGGAATTTTCGTATATAGTTTGCCAAAAAGCAAAAGAAATGGGATACAGAATTATGTATGAACCAGAAGTAAAAATGATTTTTAAATCATGAAAAATATGTATAATAAAATATGTATGTGCAAATGGTGTCAGGATTTGTCGTACAAAATAAGTAGGAAGCTCTTTTTTGTTGTGATATAATGGAATTATTCTAAAGTTGAAAAAGAGGACAAGTGCTTATGATGAGGGTATATATATGTCCGGACTGTGGCTGGATGCGCATGGTTTCGCGGCGTAAAAATGTAGAATGCTATAAGTGTGGTGTGCAGGATATGACTTTGGCAAAAGTAGACTTTGCCACATATGTATCCTGGTCTGAAAAAGAACGTCAGGAATATTCTGCGGCATGGATGTACATACATAACAAAGGAAAAATAAAAAGGAATTAGAAAATAATCATGCAGGAAGTGACAATCATAATCCCAAATTATAATGGAAAAAGCTTACTGGAAAATTGTTTCAGGACATTAGAACATCAATCGTATAAAGACTTTAAGGTATTAGTGGTTGATAATGGTTCCACGGATGGAAGTACAGATATTAAGTCCGATGTTTTAGATGTGGAATGGATTGCTTTGAATGAAAATCTGGGCTTTTGCGGCGCTGTAAATCTGGCAGTGCAAAAGACAGGAACGCCATATGTTATTCTGCTTAATAACGATACAGAGACAGATAAGTATTTTGTGGAGTGGTTGTTAAGGGGGATAAAAAAGTCAGACCATATTTTTTCATGTGGAGCCCAGATGATAGATTATAAAAATCATGAAATATTGGATAATGCAGGGGATTTATATACTGCCATGGGATGGGCCGTTGCCAGAGGAAAAGGCAGACCATGTAAAGATTATGAAACGTCAAAGCGAGTGTTTTCATGCTGTGCCGGAGCAGCAATATATCGCATGGATATAATGCGAAAGATCGGAGGATTGGATGAAAAGCATTTTGCTTATCTGGAGGATGTGGATTTAGGTTATCGGGCAAGAATTGCAGGATTTGAAAATTGGTATATTCCGGAGGCGAAGGTTTACCATGTCGGAAGTGCGACAACGGGTACACGATACAATAAGAAAAAGGTATTTTTAGCAGCAAGAAATACTATTTTTGTGATTTATAAAAATATGCCTGTTTTACAGCTGGTTTTAAATGTTCCATTTATTTTTATAGGTATGCTCATCAAAACTCTTTTTTTTGTCAGAAAGGGATTTGGAGAAGACTACTGCAAGGGGATTTTAGAGGGAATTTGCGATTGCAAAAAATGTTGGAAAGTGAAATTTCGTATGAAAAATCTTTCTAACTATTTTAAAATACAATTGGAATTGTGGTGCAATTTAGTGCGCATAATATAGGTAAAAGGACATTATCCCGGTTTGAAACAGGAGATGTCTGTGAAAATAAAGAAATAATTAAGATTTTGGAGCGCTCGTTTTAAGAAAATAGAGTTGTGATTTCGGGTAAATTATTGTATCATTGAAATTATGATAGCTAAGAAAAGGATGGCATTATGATAAAAGATAATCAGCAGCATTTTAATAGATTGCATGTTGTTTTGGATGGATTGGTTGTCATTGTTTCTTATGCACTTGCCTGGTGGTTAAAACTTTCAGGGATTTTTACAAACGATCATGTTGGAGTTCTTTCATTTGAATTCTATATGAAAGCTCTGATTTTTATTGTTCCACTTTATTTGCTGATATATTATGCGTTTAATTTATATACGCCGAAGAGAGTACAGGGCAGGCGGCTTGAATTATCCAATATTATTATGGCAAATACAGTTGGAATTTTAATTGTGTTTGCAGGATTTTTCCTTGTATTGTCTTATACAGAAGAGGCAAAGAACTTCTCGCGTTCCATGTTTGCATATTTTTATATATTCAACATTGTACTTGAAGAAGTAGAAAGACTTGTAGTCCGCGGTTTTTTACGTAGCATAAGAAGAAGGGGATATAATCAGAAACATATCCTGCTTGTGGGATATTCTAAGGCAGCAGAACAGTATATAGACAGGATCAAGCAGAATCCTCAATGGGGTTATCATATACGTGGAATTCTGGATGATAATATTGCACGCGGAACAGTTTATAAAGGTGTGAAAGTAATAGGAAGTATTGAGAATCTGACTTTTATTTTGCCGGAAAATAAATTGGACGAGATTGCAATCACGCTTGGGTTGGAAGAATACTACAAATTAGAGAAAATAGTATCACAGTGTGAAAAGTCAGGAGTGCATACCAAGTTTATTCCGGATTATGGCAATATTATACCGACGAGACCATATACGGAAGATTTGTTAGGTCTGCCTGTTATCAATATACGATATGTTCCGTTGTCGAATACGTTTAATGCAATGGTAAAAAGACTGATGGATATCGCAGGATCCATAATATGTATTGTGATTTTTTCACCAGTCATGTTGCTTTCTGCGATTCTCGTAAAAATAACATCTTCCGGTCCACTGATATTTAAACAGGAAAGGGTAGGACTTCATAATGAAAAATTTATGATGTATAAGTTCCGAACAATGTATGTGCAGACAGAGGAAGAGGAGAAAAAAGGCTGGACGCAGAAAAATGATCCGCGTGTAACAAAAGTAGGAGGTTTTTTGCGTAAAACAAGCCTGGATGAGTTCCCTCAGCTTTTTAATGTGTTAAAAGGAGATATGAGTCTTGTAGGACCAAGACCGGAGCGGCCGCAGTATGTGGAGAAGTTCCGGGAAGAAATTCCAAGATATATGATCAAACATCAGGTGCGTCCGGGAATGACCGGCTGGGCACAGGTGAATGGATATCGAGGAGATACTTCCATTCGAAAGAGGATTGAACATGATTTATATTATATTGAAAACTGGACTTTAGGGTTGGATATTAAAATTTTATTTCTTACAGTTTTCAAAGGATTTATCAATAAAAATGCGTATTAGGAGAAAATAATTAATGAGTAGTGAACCAAATCACAATCGACAAAAAAATCATAAAGCTTTAACAAAGAAACAGAAAGAAGCAATAAGAAGGAAAAAAAGACAAAGAAAGATCATATTATTGATCGTTGAGATATTAGTTGTTTTAATTTTAGCTATTGCATTGTTTTTAATCAGTAAATTGGGGAAAATCGAACGTCAGGAAGTTCCACTTGAAAACATCGAGGTGAACGAAGGTATTTCAGAAGAATCCAAGGAGATTATGAAGAGTTATACTACCATTGCCTTATTTGGTCTGGACAACCGCTCTAATGGTAATTTGTCAAAAGGACGCAGCGATGTCATTATGATCGCCAATATCAATAATGATACTAAAGAAGTAAAGTTATGTTCGGTATTCCGTGATTCTTATCTGGATACAGGAGATGGAAGCTTTAAGAAATGTAATGCCGCTTATGCAAAAGGTGGTCCGGAGGCAGCCATTAATATGTTGAATAAGAACCTTGATCTGTCCATAACAGATTATGTGACGGTAGATTTTAATGCCGTTGTTGAGTGTGTGGATCTGCTCGGTGGTATTACACTGGATGAAGTCACAGATGAAGAAGCAGTTCTTATGCAGGGATATATGGATGAAATCAATAAACTTACCAAGAATAATTCCAAGTATCTTTCCGGTGGTGGAACAAACGTGACATTGGATGGCGTACAGGCATGCGCATATGCACGAATCCGTTATACTAAAGGCGATGATTATAAGCGTGCAGAGCGTCAGAGAACGGTTCTTGCGGCAATGGTTGCAAAGGCTCAGAAATCAGACCTCGTTACGATTAATAAGCTGATCGATGCAGTATTTGGGGATATTCAGACAAGTTTTTCAAATGCAGATTTAGTTGCATTAGCAGCACAGGTATTTAATTACAAACTTGGCGAGACATCAGGATTTCCGTTTAACCATGGATCAACAACTCTCGGATCCAAAGGAAGTGTGGTTGTACCTTGTACATTGGAATCAAACGTAATCGAATTACACCAGTTCCTGTTCGGTGATGAGGAATACACACCATCGGATACCGTTCTTGCAAACAGTAAGAAGATTATCAATGACACAGGTATGAATGAGGGAAGTGGATACAGATAAATGACAGTAGATATTATCATTCCAACTTATAAACCGGATGAAACATTATGTCTGCTCCTGCACAAATTGCAGGGGCAGACCTTTGTCGTTCATAGGGTAATTATTTTAAATACGGAAGAGAAACTCTGGAAACAGGCAGCAGCAGCTTATCCGATTGAACAGGTATTGAAAGAACTTCCGTGTGAGTATGAGGTATTTCATATTGCGAAGAAAGATTTTGACCATGGTGGAACAAGGCAGTTTGGAGCAGAACATTCGGATGCGGATGTGATGGTTTTTATGACGCAGGATGCAGTTCCGGCGGATGAGTTTCTGGTAGAAAAATTAGTGGAGTCATTGCTTTTAAAGGAAGATCAGGTGTCTGCGCGGGTACAGCAGAATGGCGTAAAGCAGAGAAATGATTGTGAAGACAGGAAGAGTAATGAAGATTGCGATTCACAGGCATTCGTTCAAATTGCAGTGGCTTACGCAAGGCAACTTCCGAAAAAAGACTGTCATATTGTCGAGCAGTATACGAGGCAGTTTAATTATCCCAAACAAAGCCGTGTTAAGACAAAGGCAGATATTCCGACACTTGGGATAAAAACGTTTTTCTGTTCAGATGTCTGTGCGGCATATCGCAGGGATTTATTTGAAGAACTGGGGGGATTTGAGTCTCCGGTTATTTTTAATGAGGATATGTTTTTTGCAGCAAATGCCATCGAACACGGATATGGCGTTGCGTATGCAGCAGAAGCAAAGGTAGTACATTCACACAATTATACGATGAGGCAGCAGTTTCACAGGAATTTTGATCTCGCAGTTTCACAGAAACAGCATCCGGAGATTTTTGAACAGGTGAGTTCAGAAGCCGAGGGTATGAAGCTGGTGAAGAGTACGATCGCTTATCTTTTTGCAATAAGAAAGCCATGGCTTGTTTTTCATTTTGGTATGCAGTGTGTTGGAAAGTATGCAGGTTTCTGGATGGGCAGGCATTATGAGAAGCTCAGCAGGAAACAGATTTTAAAGTATACGATGAATCCGGGATACTGGGATATGAGAGAGGATGTTCATGAGTAAGACATTATATATGGTGGTACCTTGTTATAACGAGCAGGAAGTTTTGCCGGAGACAGCAAAAAGATTATTAGAAAAACTGCAGTCTTTGGTCTTGAAAAATAAAATAGCGGATAACAGCCGTATTATGTTTGTAAACGATGGTTCGAAAGATCAGACATGGAGTATGATAAAGGGATTATGTGAGGAAAACTCTGTGTTTGCCGGCGTGAATCTCTCAAGAAACAGGGGACATCAGAATGCTCTTTTAGCGGGTATGGCTACAGCAGTAAAGTATGCAGATATGATCGTTACGATGGATGCAGATCTGCAGGATGATATTAATGCGGTTGACCGTATGATCGATGCTTATTACGAAGGAAATGATGTGGTTTATGGAGTGCGTTCCTCCAGAAAAAAGGATACCTGTTTTAAACGGGGAACAGCACATCTTTTTTATAAGCTGATGAGTTTCCTTGGGGCAGATATTGTGTATGACCATGCAGATTATCGACTGCTCAGCAGGCGTGCGACTGAAAATTTGTTGAATTTTGATGAAGTGAATCTGTTTTTGCGCGGGATCGTACCAATGATCGGTTTTCAGAGCACTACTGTGGAGTATGAGAGGGGGGAACGTTTTGCCGGGGAGAGTAAGTATCCGCTCGGAAAGATGATCACATTTGCGTTTGAAGGAATCACTTCACTTTCTGTAAAACCGATTCGAATGATCACAATAGGTGGTCTGCTGATCTGTCTGATCAGTCTGGGAATGCTGATCAAGTCTTTTGTAGATTATTTTAACGGAAACGTCGTTCCCGGCTGGGCAAGTATTATGGTATCTATCTGGGTGCTTGGCGGTCTGCAGATATTTGCGATCGGTATCATCGGTGAGTATATCGGTAAAACATATCTGGAAACAAAAAAAAGACCAAAGTATATTATTGAGTCGGTGATTTTAGATGACAAGGATATAAGCATAGACCGTAATTGGTAAAAAACGAACTTTGGCAATTCAAGAAATTTTGCTGGATTTTTTAGAAGAGAAAAAAGACATTAAGGGATTTATAAATATTATAGATATGAGTGCAGACAAAGAAAAGAGCAAGACAAATCAAAAAAAAATAGTATGGATATTTTGGGCGTTCATGGCAATCGCTATTTTTGTGATTTTAAATCAGATGGGTTATTCCGACGGCGATGACACCTATTTTTACCATTATTCTACCACCATGGGATTTTTCGAGTACTTATCCTGGCGCTATCAGACATGGGTAGGGCGGATGGCCGCGGAAGCAATTGTATATATCACATTTAATCTCGGACTTGGATTCTGGAGAGCCGCAGATGCGGTTATGATGGTGCTGCTTCCAATCGGAATTTTAAGATTGGGATGCAAGGCGGCTGGCTATACGGGATATATTGCGTTACTGAATGAGTATCAGGAGCGTGTGGATGTTGGCACAGAGCAACACAATTCAGGAGAATTAAACGTGTGGCGCAATATCTGGAAAAGCATCCGGTATCCGGTTTTACTTGCGAGTGGATATCTGTTGATGAGTGTCATGACATTGGGATATTCTGCGGTCTGGGTGAATGGTTCCATATTTTATACCTGGACATTCACAGCAGGAGTTTGGGCGATGATGCCTCTTGCGGATCTTGTGTTTGATACAGGGGCGTTTTCGAACAGGCAATTGATCTATGCTATTCCATGCAGTGTCATTGCAGCGATGTCGATTGAGCAGATGGGAGCAGTTTTAATCGCATTTGAAGGACTGTCAATTTTAAGTCTTCTGTTACAGAAAAAAAGAATACCGGCGGTGATATGGATTCAGACAGCCATTACATTTGTTGCATTTGTAATTCTTTTTATGGCACCTGGAAATGAGATGCGTGTAGCATCAGAAATTACAACCTGGATGCCCGGGTACAAAGAGTTATCTGTAGGAAATCATTTATTTATGACCATCCAGTGGATGTTATCTTCCTTTGCAAATGAGGGAAAGGCATTTTTTATTGCAATCTGGGCAGCAGGTTTTCTTTTGCTGATAAAGTCAAAAAAAGCAAAAGTTTATCAGATTTTAGCAATAGTATTCAGTGTGGCAGCGATTCTTCCTTATGCCGGCATTACATTTTTTTCAGAGATGGGCATTGGAGATATTGATATCGAGCAGTGTCTCACGGAGCTTCCAACATGGCAGAGTATGACCACACAGAACCGGATTGCCTTTTTCTGGTGGATAGCGGCTGTTCTTTTTACTCTGGTTTTATTGTGGAAAGTGACGGGGCATTCTGTTTTTATCAGCATGGTTTTTCTTGGGGGGATTGCCAGTGAGGCAGTGTTACATTTCTCGCCAACGATTTATGCGTCGGGTGCCCGTGTTTATTATCTGACGGATCTCATGTATTTATTTATTATTTTGTGGATGGTAATGCGCATGGATAGTGAAAAAAAGAAAAATTTATTCATTGCAGGAGCTGCGGCTCTGGGTATTATAAATTTTCTGTCACAGTATTCCATCATGTTATTAAAACTGTAACATTCATTTTTAAATGAAAATCCAAACTTCCTGTTTCTCCGGTTTTAGAAAAATTTGAGAGATAGGAAGTTTTTATTTTTAAAAAACATTTTTTCTTGATATTTTTATCACAATTCGAACACAATTTGACGCTAGACTAAGGTCATAAAGATAAAGGCAGCAGATAATAAGAAGCTGCACAGAAAGGGGCAAATTGTTATGGATAACAATTATTACAACAATAATAACAATAATAATAGCAGTAATCAGTCTTCTGATTCTTTCTACTCATATAATCATCAGCAGAATAACGGAAATCAGAACAATGCACAGAACGACAGTACAGGATCCCAGGCAGGAGGATATGGCTCCACACAGGGTTCTATTTATGGAAGTCAGAGCAACAGTCATGGCTCCGGCTATGGAACGACACAGAATAACAGCCAGAGCACAGGATATGGAAATGCTCAAAGCAACAATCAGAGCACTGGATATGGAAGCACCCAGAGCAACAATCAGAGTTATGGATATGGTAGTACCCAGAATAATCAGCAGAGCGCTGGATACGAAAATACAAAGAGCAACCAGCAGAACACTGGATACGGAACCACCCAGAACAATCAGCAGAGTACAGGCTATGGAAACCAGAACAGTAACTATGGAACATATGGAAGCAATACCAGTTATCAGAGTTATGCATATGGCAGCAATCCAAAACCGGAGAAGAAAAAGAAAGAAAGAAAACCGGGTGGATTTGGAAAACAGCTTGCAAAATGTGCAGCACTTGCACTTGTATTTGGACTGGTTGCAGGCGGTGTCATGACAGGTGTCAATTATGCATCCGGAAAAATTTTTGGAACAACAAATGCAAGCAATGTGCAGGCTTCATTGACTACCGGAGATGATTCTACCGTACAGCCGACAGCAATCTCATCTTCCTATGTAGCAACAGATGTTTCAGATATTGTCGATGAAGTAATGCCTTCTATCGTAGCAATTACAAATGTAAGCCAGACAGAGTATCAGAGTTTCTGGGGACAATCCAAGACTTATGAGAGCACAAGCTGTGGATCAGGTATTATTGTAAGTCAGGATAATGAGTATCTTTATGTGGCCACCAATAATCATGTTGTCGAGGGAGCAAACAGCCTTACTGTAACTTTCGCAAATGATGATACGGTCAGTGCAGAGATTAAAGGTACAGATCCTTCTACGGATCTTGCAGTTGTAAAAGTTGCCCTGAGCAGTATTAAAGATGATACAATGAGTGAGATCAAGGTTGCAACACTTGGTTCTTCTGATACATTAAAAGTGGGTGAATCCTGTATCGCAATCGGTAATGCTCTTGGTTACGGACAGTCTGTAACAACCGGTGTGATCAGTGCATTAAACCGTGAAGTTTCTGTTTCAGATTCCTCCAGCAGCACCAATTATACAGCAGAACTGATCCAGACAGATGCAGCAATTAACCCTGGTAACAGTGGTGGTGCATTATTAAACACAGCAGGGGAAGTGATCGGAATCAACTCTGTAAAATATTCAGACACTTCTGTTGAAGGCATTGGATATGCAATCCCAATGGATACAGCAAAACCAATTATTGAAGAACTTATCACAAAAGAAAAAGTTGACGAATCCAACAGTGCATATCTCGGTATCGCAGGTGTAGATGTCACAAGCGATGTTGCAAAAACATATAATATGCCAACCGGTGTTTATGTCGCACAGGTCACGGAAGGAGCTGCCGCAGAGCAGGCTGGTATCCAGAAAGGCGATATTATCACAAAATTTGATGGAAAAGATGTCACTTCCATGGAGGAGCTTTCTTACAATATGCAGTATTATGCAGCAGGTACTACGGTGGATGTGGTGATTGAAAGATCATCCAATGGACAGTATGAGGAGCAGACAATCTCTGTCACTCTTGGCAAGAAGAATTAAACCGGAGTTTGACGGACGTAGTGTCGCAGATTCTGTGGTGCTTTTATAGGTTGTGAAGGGCAGATATAAGCGCCTCTCACAAGTCAGAATTTTATATGTAATGAAAATGAAAAACGGTATAAACGAAATATTATGTTTCTGTTCGTTGGACATTCCGATAGGCTTCTAAACAACAATCTTGAGAAGCAG
>ULRB01018197.1_pt1 | contig 58337 bp, 50 predicted proteins | sample 1955051 | NCBI WGS metagenome assembly ULRB01 (sample SAMEA4835671, study PRJEB28245) | human gut metagenome | biome: gut microbiome; material: fecal sample | place: Denmark | collected 2008 | reverse complement strand
TTCAAAGTGATACGGGTGGTACATCCATTCCGCTGCTATCAACTCAGACACACTTTTTGAAACAGTATCCAAATTTTCTATGCAAATCGTAAGCATCCCGATGCATATCGTATGCATTCCGGCTGGCCATTTTCGCCGCATACACCTTTCCCGGACCGTTGGGGATTCGAACCCAGCATTGATTATCAATCACTTCCGGGGTGAAGATCGGGCGTGTTTACGGATGTTTACAAATTCGCTCAGGACAAAAAATCGGGTGCGATTTTTGATTGCGGGCAGCTACTTCTGTGTCGGCTTTTTCTCTTCAATCTGTAGTCTTAAACCAAGTTTTTCCGAGATAAGCTTTAAATCGTCTATCTTCTGCCTATTGCTGATATTCGAGTAGATATACCATCCATCACTTTCATGCTGCCATATTCTGCCCGGCTCTGTCGGCCTCTTGGTGCGGGAGACTGCATTGTATCCTCCATGATTGATGTTTAAAGCTGACACCTTCTCATAGCCGACATGCTTAATTGTTGCGATGTAAGTCTCAATTGCCGATTTCCTCCAGATGACCGTCCCATCAGGGAATGATACTTTAAGGCCTTTCGTAAAGTTTTCAATATGCTTACTTGGGCCTGAATTATCTCGGCCAGCAGCCGGCTTAGAAGGATCGGACACAGGAACACTAACAGGAGTAAGTGCTTTTGCGCCCACGAAGTCTCGGATCTTAACCTTTCGAGACAAAGCCACACTAATAGGCTGCCCCGGATGATACTCGACTACGAGTACAAGATCACGTTTGATAGGATTTAGCCTTGGAGCAATATCCTGACTCAGGGCTGGTAACACTTCATTCTTGATAAGATCCTCTTCAAAACTGTCCAGTGATTTCAGCTGCTCATCATTGAGCGGGACGCCTAATTTTCTAAGCGTCTCTATCGATTGGTATAATTCCTCAAGTTTAGACATGTCAAATTCCTCCAAAACATGAATTAGAGTTCTCCTTTCATTCTATACTTGATATCATAATTTATTATGTAATCAAGTTCCTGTTCAGTAAGATTGTAGTGACGAGCTAATACTTTATCTATCTCATCTATATAAGGTTTCGACTCACCATACCTACTAAAAATCTCAACCCTGCGAATTGCCCCGGATGATAGACATTCTTCTCTCATTACAGTTTTACTCTTAACGTCCTTTTCTAAGGCTTTACCTCTCTTTGTCAACTCCTTTGAAATATATGAATCGGAAATTGAATATTTAAAATGTTCGATACAGCCTTTTGTTAGGTTCCGGCAATCAGATGTCAGCATATAAACATAATAAAATAATGTACTGTTCAAGACCGCCAAGATTTCGTATTGAAGATTCTCCTTAACAGAAATAAAATCTATAGATCCAGACTGAGTTTTTTCCCCATCATCAAAATATGGGATAAAATCAAGAAACATCTTCCAGAAATAGTTACCATACTTCTTGAAATATATACAGGCCTCTCCAATATTTTTTCCTCTCAAAATCGAGTCCTGTTGCTTCTCCACTTTTTGTAATATACTGTGCTCAACTCCTGAGTTTCTAACCTTTGTAATTGCAAAGTCCTTTATCTGAATGTGACTTCCATAAACAAGATTTGTAAACAACAAATCTCGTTCATCTTTATACCACTTCCGATAATTTGTGGTATATGTTACATTTGGAACCCCATCTTTCGATAGTAGGAAAATCGATAATTGTAGTTTTACGCCAACAAACAAAACTCCCGGATCTGAAGTCGCAGCATAATTTGAGATCCATGTAGTATTACTCTTATATAAAGACTGCTGATATTCAAAGGAAGGGCTGGCAACAGAACTAATAGGGATTATAAACCCAAGCTTTGATTGTACGTGAGAGATTACATTTGAGCGTTCTATTACATACCCGTACAGATTTTTACAATCATAACTTTCAAACCCAGAGACTTGATACTTTCTTTGAAGTTCACGACCATAAACAACGTATGGCGGATTCCCAATTATTATATCAAAACCCTTGTTTTCATGCATTATGCTATAGAATTCCGCCATCCAATGAAAAGGCTGATGTGTCTCAAGCCAAATATTATAATCTACGTAACCAGAAACTCCAAATAAATGCCTATTCAAAAGTTCATTAAGCGTGGATAGGCTTGTCTGAAGTTCAGACTTTGATTGTTTAATAATAGAGGCATCATCAGCAGCACTTAACTGGCTCTTTCTGAATAAATCATACGTTTGGGATACCTCATGCAATTGTATGGTTAAAGACTCCTTTAATTCAGCATTTGCAAGCATTGCATCGAGGCTGGAATCAGTTGAAAAGCTATCTTCAAGAAGTCCCTCAGTTGCATATCCAACTAAGGTATTCCCACACCTGATATTAAAATCAATATCAGGGAGTGGATCGAGGCCCATATTCTCAGCACGCTTATCCACATCGACAACAGCCACCATCTTCAGGAATAGGCGAAGTTTTGCGATCTCAACAGCCTCGGCCATAATATCCACGCCATAAAGATTGCGAAGTATAATACTCTTGTAGATGAAGTACTGAATATTGCTGCGATACTTGTTCTGAATCTCTGAAAGCTGCTCACTGAAACAATTATGGTCCTGAGCATTGTACTCTTCCATCCGTGAAATACAGACCTCATAAAGAGGCTCAAGAAGGTTCAGCGCAGCGAATAAGAATGCTCCAGAACCGCATGTAGGATCCAGAATCGTAACCTTTCTCAACTCTGCATAGAAAACCTCAATGAACTTCTTATCATCTGTCGAGTTCAAAAAATCATACGCAATCTTAGGGATATTGAGATTGTAGGTAATAAAATCATTGACCGAGCAAATTATACCAGATTCTATCTTATTCTTTACCTCCTGATATCTCTGAAGACGCTCAATCGTTTCGCGCCAGATCTCGGTAGGAAGTCCAGTGTTTTCTGGAGTGGTATTATTCCAGAATTTTCGTCTTTCAAGAAGATCAGGAGCCTCAGTATCAATCCCGCATGCAATCTCATCGGGGATTGCTTGTCCGGCACCCTTCTTTACTGCATCATAAATAAACTCATCTCCTCTCTCTCTAAAGAACGTCCAGAATTCACCTTCCGGCTTGAAAGCCTCAGGGTACTTCTTGGAAGTAGCATCTAACAAATAAGGGATGATTGTGTTACGGCCTATGTACTCTGTAATATCCTCCTTTGTATAGTACGCGCCCATCTGAGCTCTGTCATTGATGTACTGTTCGAAGATATAACCCAGAACATCGGGGTTAATGTCTCGCCCGGAAGCTGTTACTCTTGTGTCCAGATGCCAGCGCCACTTATCAAAAAACTCGAATAACGACTCAAAAGCCTCATCCTTAATATCAATCCCCTCATAATCTCGTTCAATCTGGTGGACATCGAACATTCCTCCGTTTAGATATGGTATACGACCATAAACATCCTCAAATGCGTCATCGTGAGTCGGAGAGTTTAGCCCACCCCGGAACAGCTGAACAAGAAATCCTTTATAGAATGATTTGAAAAACTTGTTGTTTCCTTTCTTTTCCTGTACCCAGCGCAGCTTATTTCGAAGATAGTTCTCGTCACCATTAAGGAAACCCTTCTTCTGAATGAAGTAGCAGAACATCAATCTATTTAGCATTACCGAGGTGTACCACTGCTTATTCTTGTTATCCTTTGTGGCAATATGGTCATCGATCCCGGTAATGAAGCCGGCGAAAGACTTGTGCTCTTTGGCGAAGCCAGAATAGAAGTCTTTTGTAATCTTTTCCGAGTTTACGGCAAAGGTCCCCTGAACGCGAGCCTTTACGTCCACGATCGTTGTAACTTCATCAATGTCAAATGACAGGCCTGAGATCTTTTCATACAGAAACTCAGCTTTTTCAGCTTCGGCATACTCAATAATAACGATATCCCGTTTCTCATTTGTCTTTACCGGGGCCACCCACTCGTGATGCTCAGTACCAGAAACAATAAAGATACAGATATAGTCATTAGCAGCTTTGCGAAGCTTAGTGTCCAACTTCTTGCAGACAGAGTTACTTGGTAATTCTTCTACAAAGCACTGAAGAATTTGGAATCCATTGCGATGGGCAATAGTCTTAATATCGAAAGACTTATCCTCTACAAAAAACGTAGGGATATCAGCCATCGCTGTACTATACTTATTCCAGCCCATTTCCTCGATGAACAAAGTACGGAAATCGGCATCCTTCAAGTATTGAATAAACTGTCTTTTAGAAAGTGCCATACACGGTTATTCATTTGAAAGTCCCATTGAACACAGGATCTTTGGTGATTTATCTTTAGCGCTGTTATCTTGCTTGCGGCAAAGTACTCCTTTTTTTCGAAAATCAAGAACTGCTTCCACGATATCTTCCTGACTCTCACCTTTAGCAAGCATTCGGCCAAGAACAGTCTTTGTCGTCTCAATAAATTGATAGTTATAGATATCGTCAGTGGCAAGTTTAACCTGCTGCTTATAATCCTCATCATAGAACAGATTCGTCTGCTGCTTATAGAAATTTTCAAGCAACTGCACTATTCTATATCGAGTACTGAACCTATTTCCAAGTACACCCATCGGATTATTGGCGTTATCGTCAGCAATATCATCAACTGATTTTTTTACGAGTTCAAAGTGCTTCTCAGTCTGAGGAAGACGAGGCTCCTTAGGACCACATTCCATAGCAGAAAGGATCTTTTTCTGTGATTGAGACACAAGCTGGTTGTTCGAATCATACCAACTTAATATATCATAATCATTATGGGTTCGACAGAATGTGATTACTCCATCCGGCATATCATCGGATGCTGCCTTGGTGGAGTAAATCATATCACTAAGGTTTGGAATAATCTCCTTCAGTTTTGAATTAGATTTGATAGCATTCTGCCAGATCTGGTAGGCCTGTGATGAAAGGTCTACGTCTGAATCACCATCCTCTTTATCCAGAATTCCACTCTGTTCGTTGTACAGATTCCTAAGATTCTGTTCATTTCCTTCAAAGAACATTTCGTCAGATCCCACAACTTTTGCGTTTTCATTTATACGGTCGTTCAACCTACTTCTCAGTCTGATGATTTCCTCAATCTTGTCTGCAGGGAAGAATGTGTAACAGAAAATCTTGTCAAAGGTTTGTCCGATACGATCTACACGTCCAGCTCTTTGTATCAATCGAATGATAGCCCAAGGCATATCATAATTGACAATCACATGGGCATCCTGAAGGTTCTGACCTTCTGAAAGAACATCAGTCGCAATGAGAACACGATACTGTTCTTCTACCGGAATATTCTGCCCATTGCTCTTTGGGGAGAACCTATCAACAATCTTGGTGGGATTGTCACTTGCACCGGTGACATAATAGATATCCTTCATGCCCATATCATAGAGTTGCGCGTAGAGATACATTGCCGTATCAGAGTATTGCGTAAACACTATGACCTTATCCTTTCCATGGTCTTTATTCAAAAGGTCATACAATTTTTTGGCCTTCATATCACTCTTTGGATCCCAAACTCCACAGAGCTTTATCATGTTAATTATGACCTCTGAATCCTTCTTCAACTGCTGCTTTAAAGTACGCTTAAAGTATATCGGCTTGAGCCAAGAGACATTATTTTTTGCTTTTATTGTCTCGTAATACTCCTTTGCGACTTTTTCATATTCTTTCAGATCGGTAGGAATGCTTTTGGCCGCCATAATCTTTCCTGCAGTTTTCAATTGCTCAGAGTTGTTGGCAAATACCGATACATTGGTATCATCATCAAGAACGAAGTCATCTGGAAGCTGATTTTCATCACCAATAGGCAGATCAAGGCCATTGTCTATGGCGTACATAAAAACTGCATTACGAATGAGGTGATGATACAGGGTTAGCAAGAAGGAATAGCCACAACTGTCCATTCGTTTGAAGAATGTACTCTTACAGAAACCCATCATTCGTTCTCCAGCACGAGACAGATTCTCAATCAAGAGTTTTTCTGGCTTTGAAGCAGAGACTGCACGTTCTTCACTAATATAATGAGTCAATCCATATCGAGGAAGTTTAAGGCTCTCCATCAGGTTTATCATTTCCCCTGAATACAGACGGCTATATTGATCTCCAGCAACAGTGGGGAATTTCACAGATTTTGGAATCCTGTCAGGGAAGTATGACTTCGTTCCATCTGGGAATTCCAGATATTTTCTATGCTTCTCCGGATCATATTTCGCGTAATTATCCTTGATGAAGGTTCTTGTTCTGCGGACCAAAAACAATTTCATCAGTTCATTCCAATCTTCAACATACGGACTCTGCTCGAATGCCTTAATGCTACGGATGAATATCTCGTTATGTTTCATCAGGAATTTTCGCTCGCCACCAAGTTCCTTGATGTACATTTCTGGACGTATGCCAAGATCTTGATCCTCTTCAAGGAACAATCTCAACTGATTGCTGAGGTCCCTGAAATCCATGTTATAAGGAGTCGCAGTGAGCAAAAGAACACTACTATTTTGCTTCTTAATTAATTCATGGATATTCTGATAACGGACTCCGTTTGAATTGCGAAGGTTGTGGCTTTCATCGACTATTATGAGTTTATAGTACCGAGCATTAGACACATCAATCGGCTTGGACATGGATATAATATCAGCCTTCATGTCATATTTTTGCCGATATTTTTTCCACATCTCCTGCAAGTTTGCTGGGCATACTATTAGTGTGTTACTGCCGTATGTATTCTCATACAGTTTAGCGATAGCGCACGCAGTTATTGTCTTACCAAGACCGACCACATCACCAATCATTGCTCCTCCGCGTTTCTCGTTATGTAGGTGACGGGCAGCTATTTTCACAGCCGTCTGCTGGAAATCAAACAATTCTTTGCGAAACTCCGGTGGCAAGGAAAACTCCTTAACACCCATTCTTGCTTCTTCACTCAGATGGTAGGCTGTCTTGAGATAGATGTAATATGGCGGTATCTCGTTCTCACTTGCCCAACTCTCATCAATGATGTGAATAAGCTCTTCAGTAATATCTATACTGAAACGGTCATTCCATCGGTCCTCAAACCAAGCCGACAGTTTTTTTGCGCTATCGCTATCAGCGAACTCTGCGTTCAATTCTCCCTGCTTTGTTAGGCCAGAGTATGTAAGATTACTGCTTCCGAGGATTGCTGGAATAGGATTGAAACGATCTTCTGGGCGATACGCAAGATACAGCTTTGCATGAAGAGGCTCTCTTAGATACAATTTAACGCAAACCTTCCCATCTTTCAACTGCTGGGACAATTTACGCAGTGTTGCTTGATCAGCATTCGTAGGCAAACCAAGCAACAACTGGTTACGAAAATCTTCTGCAATCTTTAACTTGGCATTTTGAGCATCGTTTGCGTCAGGTGTATATTCTTCACCGCTATAGAGCTGCCGGATAAGTTCTTCCGGTGGTCGATGCATTCCAATCAGGAGTCGACAAGTACGATGTTTTTTACTGTCATTTTCATAGACAACATCTCCGGGGAGTTTGTCAATCTGATCAACGACAAGATTCCATCCCCTAAGATTGAAATAGCCTACGCAAAAATCTACTCGTTTAACGCCAAGGCTGGAGATGATACCCTGAAGGCCATCCGTAAACTTCACCTCGATATTGTCATATATCTGGGCCATATAATCTTTGTGCTATTATTTGCTTTTAGTCAATCCAGCAAAGGTACCGCACAATATTGACAACTATTGTCAATTACCAAAATGCAACCAAATAATTTGTCTGTTTGTAAGGGCAATCTTTGCTTAGTCTCACAAAATTAACAATTTTCTCGGTAAGGCCATAAAAACCCTGAATATTATTCAATTTAGCAACACTTAAGCTACAAGTGTATAGGGAATTACCCTCCATCACCGGAAGAAAACTGCAAAATGTCTACATTTCCTATACAATGATGAATTTTTTCTGACTGATTAACAGCATCTTACAAAGACAAACCTCCCCAGTAGGGAGGCGGGACGTCTTGTTGCGTGTTGTTCAAGTGAAGAAGTTTGCCCTCGAAAGGATGTGCTGATGACACGCAAGGAGGCCGCCTTCTTCCTTGGTAAGAGCCTCAGGCAGCTTGACCGCCTGTGTAGTGAGGGCCAGATCCGGCGCTGCTACACAGACCGGGGAGCTGTGCGGATCCGCCGCAGTGAGCTGCTGGAGTACCAATGGCTGGAGCTCACCCCTCTGCAGAGTAAGCAGCAAAAGGGATTGTCGGAGCTTGAGAAGATAATTTAGAAATACAATACCAAATGAACTACATCGCAGAAATCAAACGCTTCCACGAGCTGCTGCCGCAGAGCCGCATGACTCCGAGCTAGATAGCACTCTGGTATGGCCTGATGCACATCTTAAACAAGGAAAGTTACGCTTCCCCTTCGAGGGACAGAGGTTCAGGAGGGATTCGGCGGCCGTTGTCAGGTCATTGCCAGAAAAGACGCGGGATGCGCGGGAGTTGTTTGTTGTGAGCGCCACAAGGTTGCGCAACATTTGCAAAATATGCAAATCCTTTTTTATTTTTCGCAAATATTGCATAAATTTGCAACTGGAAATTAGTTACAAACAATATGGGAACAAAGGAGAAGCTGATTGAACGATTCATGAGGATGCCGAAGGACTTTTGTTGGGATGAGCTCGTCCGGCTTTTCGGAATCTTCGGATATAACATCGACAACAAAGGAAAGACGAGCGGTTCACGGGCATTGTTCGTAAATGGCGAAAACACATACACCGTCCACAAGCCACATCCGGGAAACATCGTGAAAGGATATGTATTGAAACAAGTTTATGAATATTTGAAGAAGTTGGACTTATTAAAATAACATTACTATGAGCACAATGAATTACAAAGGCTACATCGGGAGCATAGAGGCCAGCGAAGAGGACAACTGCCTTTTCGGAAAGGTTCTTGATTTGCCTTCCGATACGGCAATAACATACGAGGGGGAAACGGTCGCTGAACTGAAGGCGGATTTCGAAGGCGCGGTTGATGACTATCTCGCATACTGCAAAGAAGCTGGCATTCAGCCTCGCAAGAGCTATACAGGCACATTGAACATCCGCATTTCGCCGGACACTCATTCACGCATTGCGGCTCTGGCCAGCAAAGCGGGCATTTCCATAAACGCATATATACGCCAGACGCTCGATCATCAGGTTCTGGCAAATGCTTAGGCGTTCCTAATTTGACGAAAAACGACCGGGGATTTCCACGGTCGTTTTTTTACACTCTCAGCCGCAGTCAGAGAAAGGCGGCGAGGAGAAGGGTGACGAGGACGGCTCAGAAAGGTGAAAAATAGCGCTGCGAAGTTGCCGTTTTCGGGACACAACCGGGACAGTGCGGGCATCAGCGAAGCCCTAAAAAGTTGGCGGAGAGCGCTTTACTCTCCGCTGTGCCGGCACTGAAACGGGACAAAAATACACGAAAAAAGGCTAAAAACGCCAATTTTCGACAATAATAGTATCTGATTATGAATAAGTTACAAAATTCTGAACCGTCCGCAAAAATCCCCTCCTCTCCGCTAAATATGTCTAACATTCTGATTAATAAGATTTTACAAGAATTTTCGGGACAAAACGGGACAAATACGGGACACAGTCTTTCGCCCCCTGACGACAACCTCTATAGGGTCTTGTCAGAGTTGTGCGGAAGAAAAAATCAGGAATATCTCGTCATCTGCATGCTCTGTTACTGTTGTCTGATGCGCCCGAAGGAAGATACTTCCGCGAGAATCAAAATAAAAGGGGTCGCGGTTGCCCTTGACCCCACGCCGTCAGACGAAGTACATGAATTGCTGCGATACAAAATCAGACAAATCTGACGGCCGATAATTCTTGACTGAATCTATGCACACCGTCCTCTATTTTCTTGGCTGTCTTTTGGGACGGATGCCTATAACCGCTGATATAGTGGCCGAGCTGTTTCTGGTTCACGCCGGTGATGCGCTCAAGTCCGGCGAGAGAGATTGTCTTGGCGTAGTACTGGAGGAACGAAGCCACATCATACTGGTACTCAAATTCAACCTCCTCGAATTTTTTCCCGGTTTCAGCATAATACTGCTTCATATCCTCATACCCGTCCTGAAAGACCTTGAGGGCTTCTTCTACGGTCTTGCCCGTGCCGGTAACAAGATATGACATATCGTCCGCATCCATATAGATGCTGTAGTTTCCGTCTGATGCCCTTTCAATTATTGCCTTAACCTTTCTCATTGTCTCTATGTTTTTTGGAAAAGCAGGGGGATTAAATCCCCGCTGCCCTTTTGATTGCCTTTATGTTCCTGTCGCAACTTCTTCGGAACCGTGGTTGCTCATCTTGAACTCTTTTCCTGTCTTTGGGCTGAACCACAAGGGGTGTCCGTTTTATTGTCGTCCGGTGTCGTAGCATTTCGCCTTTTTCAACAGTCGTTCCAATTCATTGTACTTCATATCCGTGTTTTATATCGCACTACAAAGATAGTAATATTTCTAACAATTACAAAATTTTTCCGGCAAAATCGACGAAGATTTTACCGGAAATATGCGTGAAGTCACGGACTAAAATAATACAAACGTGCTGCTTCGCGACAAATCTCACTACTTCATTTTCTATTGTGGCCATAATCTTCTGATTTTTCGGCAAAAGTAGGTCACCACTGTGCATAAAAAAAGGACAGCCGAAGCTGTCCGATTCAGAGTTCTATGTCATCGCCGTCCGAGTATCTGCAAAAATATCGTGCCATATCAATTAACAGTATTTGAAAGCAATATAATATATCAGATTCAATATGCCCAGTATTATGAGGACTATAATGAGAAATGATCCACCGAATATCGCCCCGAAAAGGAACATTCCTATGTTAAAAATGGCGAGCATTATTTTCACAATTCTCTCTTCCGAATCTCGGGTAATCATGCCTTCAATCATTTAAAATTAAGTTTGGTCGATTCCACGCTTAAACAGCGTTTTCGCTACACTCTGATACGTTCCCAGATGCAGTCGGGAATTAGGCGCCAAAGGAAAATGAGGATGCGATAGCGCCAGTCTATCGTTATGATGCGACGACGGCGGGAGAGCCCTCGAACAATGTGCTCGGCGACATAGTCGGGACGCATCTGCATCGGGTAGTCGTGGTGGATAAAATCCGTAGAGACAAAGCCTGGGCGGATGTCGGAAAAGGAGATGTCGAGGCGCTCGCTACGGGCAAGTTGAGAGAGAGCCTGAAGATAGGTCCACTGGAAGCGTTTTGTGGAGGAGTATGAGGCGGACTGCGCGAGTCCCTTGCAGCCGGCAACACTTGTTATGGCAGCAATGTGCCCCCGACAGCCTCGTTCACGGAACCAGCGGAAAGCTGCGTCAACCATCATGGTGAAACCCATGACATTCGTTAGCACCGTACGCTCCTCGATTTCGCGATCAAGTTTACGATTCTGGTTGCCGTAGCCCGAACTCAGAAGGAACAGGTCCATGCCTCCAAGTTTATCGATCAGAAGACCCAGACAGTTCTCAGCATCCTCCTCCGTCACATCGATAACCTCCGTCACGACATGTCCGGGATGAGCCTCCTCCAATTCTTGAAGCAGTCCCTCACGACGTCCCGCCACGCCTACCATCCAACCTTCACGCACGAGAATGTGCACGACTTCCTTTCCCATTCCGGAAGTCCCGCCAATTACAATCGCCTTTTTATTCATATACTATCTATTCTTACAACATTTCAAGTTTCACAAGTATTCTAACTTCTTGCGAATATTAAACCTATCTCATATATCAAACTCTCAAATCCCACGCACTTTTTTCTGTCCACGTTACCCCTCTCCTAAATCCTCTCCCTCGGGGAGAGGACTTACCCTCGCCACAAGGGCTCAAAAGTGGTGTTTCGCACTTGCGAAACATGAGTTACAACATTATACACACAACAACAGGACGTCTGAAATCAGTCATTAAGATGGATGAGCGAAGCCACAGGGGCAATCTTCGAGAGGCGGTCGGCCCCATGCAGATCATCAATCTCCACAAGGAAAACGAACTTCTTCACCGCGACACGGAACGTCACCCCGTCCTTCACAATTGGAGTACTGATGAGCGACTGCGCGAGCGCCTCGGCAGTACCTCCTGTCGCGAGGATGTCGTCAAGGATGGTGACTTCAAGAACATTGTCGGTCAGCGGGCCGGCCGCAACGTCGCTTTTGCGATAGAAAAGCTTGTCAGCACCATATTCCTTCATGATTTCAACTCCGACAAGGTCACCTTCTGAAAACGGAAGTTTCCCGGACTTCCTGACCGGAATAACGTTGCTCACGGCACCATCCGTCATAAGAAGTGGCGTGCCGAAAAGAAATCCGCGGGCTTCAGGGACCGCAAGGTTGGGAGTGTCCACAAGGGCATCAAGCTCTGAAATCACCTCGCGGAAAACATCCTTCGAATAAAGGAATGGCATGATGTCGATGAAATTGATGCCTTCCTTCGGAAAATCCTTGTAAAAGTTGAGTTTATCCTGTAACATATTGATTATTGTTTATTTATCATTATTCAAGTTTCGCAAGTATTCTAACTTTTGCGAATATTAAACTATCTCATTTATCAAACTCTCAAACCCCACGCACTTTTCTACCCACGTTATCCCTCTCCTAAAGGGGCCCTAAAAAGTCCCGAAGGGACCGCGCCGGGGCGCGAGATACCCCTAATAGGGGTCGCAGACATTAGTCTGCGGACTTCCGCCGCAATGTCGCGAAGTTGTCTGTCACGTCGGAAACGGATGTCGGAGACGGAAAGTCGTGCAGCCTTGAACCAGTCGTGCGCAAAAGTGTAGGCAGGACAGAAAAGCAGGAGCAAAAGTGAGCACAGCCACCACAGATGCCCCGGGAGTTGCGTAAAGAGCACAGCAGCATAGATGCACCAAAGCAGCGGAAGCGCGAATGCGGCAACGGCATAGCGGAGCGATATAAAGAACGCGTGGTCCTCCTGAACGCGGCAAAGAAGCTCTGCAGCAAGAAGGACCGGCGAGGTCACGGCCACAGAGAAAAGCCAATACGGAAAAGTCAGAACCATGACCGCTGCCCGACGAACTCCAGACAAGGCACGGCAATTCATAAAGCCAAGTCTGGAATCCACTGCCCCGGCGTATGACGCGGCACTTATATGCGCTCGCGCACGCCTGTCTGCAGCTTCCTTTCCGAGACGCACAAGTTCAGAATATTCCGTCTGCTTCGCCACATCCCCGCTGTCCCTGAGGGCATACAGAGTTCCGGCAACGAGGCAGTCTTCCCGCATCCGGTCATAGAGGCTGAACTTTCCGTCCACAACGGCATTCTTCAGCCTGCTTCCCTGTAGTCCGGCAGACCGTCCAGCCGAAAGCAGCCGATCTTCAGAGACGATGCGGCAGACCTCCAGAACGCCGTCATAGTCAGCGTCGTCGTCAAGGCTCAGATAGAGAGCCTTCATCTTGGAAGTCAGTTCATCACGCATCGCGTTCATGAGAGCCGGCTGCGTCAGATCTTTGTTCGATTTACGGAACTCACTGACATTCATCGGTTTACCCACATTCACAAGCATAGATGTGCGGTAACGGTAGTAGCTTCCGTATTCTATGCCGACCGGTACAATAACCACCGGCATACGGCCTGAAAGTTTGTCGTCAGCCATTAGGGCGACCCTGAAAATGCCCTTGCGCAGAGGAAGCAGGGAGTGTTTGTCACGCTGGGTACCCTCCGCCATGATGCAGTATGGGATGCCATCGCAGAGCCTGTCGGATACGGCATCCATGATTCCCACATTTTCCTCAAGATGGCTGAAGCCGTCGCGTACGCGCATCACCGGTGTCACATATAGAGAGAGTAGAATCTCGCGCAGCAGAGGGATGCGGAACATATCGGCACGAGCGGCAAAAATCATCGGTGCGAGCGGTTTTCCAAGACTCATCGCAACAAGCGGATCCATAAGTCCGTTAGTGTGGTTCGGGGCGAAGATGAGTGCACAATTCTCGGGAATATTCTCGAGTCCCACATATTGTATCCTTGAATATGAAGCGAGGAATGCTTTGTCAGCGTATGCCCGCAGCAACCGGTATCCGAGTCCCGGCGTTTGACGAATCTTGAATTTTTCAGAGCCCCGTGTCATTCTTTCTGTTCATCAGCACAGGTGTGCAAAGATACGGGGTGTTTTATTCTTTTACAAATATTTTGTCGTAAATTTGCGAAATTATGTCCCCGTACCGGGATATTACATAATATTCGAAAAATATGATTATCACTGACGAAGAGCGCACTTTAGCAAGATTCGGAATGAAGTTGGCGATATCCTTCGGGATGAGCGGGGCAAGGGTGACGCTGAACAAGAGCGTGTCGGACACATACACCATGCTTGACGGGGAAATCGACAAGGTAAGCCGCAATGCGGATAGGGCGCTGACGTTCTGCCTGTTCGCAGAGGGACGCTACGGCACATTCTCGACAAACCGTCTTTCGAAAGACGCCGTCAGGGACTTCGTCGGCAAGGCCTGCGAGACTGTGCGCATTATGGAGGCGGACCAATGCAGGACACTCCCGGCTCCGGAAAGGTTGGCACGGGACGCCAAGACCGGACTCGAAGTTGGGCTGTGGGACGAAGAATATATGAAAATGACCGACGAGGGAAGGGTTGAACTTGCTCGGAGCATGACACTGCAGGAAAGGTGCGGAAAAGGATGGAATGCAGTCTCTGAAGAGAACGAATACACGGATTATGTCGACGAAGTCTACCAGATTGACTCACAAGGATTTGAAGGACAACATTTCGAAACCGGCTTTTCCTGCTCATCTGAGGTGACCGTCGCGGACGCGGAGGGACATAGGTTCAGTTCATACTGGTGGGACTCTTCCGCATTTCTTTCCGGAATCAACCCCGCCGGATGCGCGGAAACGGCCTTGAAAAGAGCCGTGGGCTCTATGGCTCCGGCCGCGATTGAAGGAGGCCTATACCGGATGGTGGTTGACGGGAATGTCGGTTCAAAGCTACTGAGTCCGATAATCAGCGCGCTCAACGCATCCGCCATACAGCAGAAAATGTCCTTTCTCTGCGACAGCCGAGGGCAAAGAATGTTCTCCGGTGGGCTCACGCTGACAGACATGGCACGTGAACGCGGCAAGTCCGGGGCACGCCTGTTCGATTCCGAGGGTGTGGCGACAACAAACCTCCCGCTGATTGAGAACGGAGTCGTGAAGAACTTCTTCGTGAACACCTACACAGCAAACAAGACAGGTGAGGAGCCAACCGTGGAGGACATTTCACGCCCCGTGCTCAAGAAATGGGCAAGCGAAGCTATACTCGAGGGACTTGCAGAATGCGGAGAGAGAGCCGGTTTGGAATCAGGAAAAAAAGTTCTACCTTTGAAAGATATTTTGCGCGGAACCGGGGACGGGATTTATGTGACGGAATTCAACGGGGGCAACTGCAACCCTGTGACCGGGGACTATTCCTTCGGGGTGTCGGGATTCAGGTTCAGCAACGGAAAAATTGGCCGGCCTTTCAGGGAGATGCTGATTACCGGCAATATCCTTGAACTCTGGAACAGTCTGCTTGCAGTCGGCGATGACGCCAGGGAGTGCGGGAGATGGAGACTTCCGACGACGGCATTTGACGGCGTCAGTTTTTCGGCATGACGACGGACGCTGAGGCGCGAAGAGGGCGAAGCCGCTGCTGCATCAGGCAGGACGTACTCATTTCGGCGAAGCCTTATTTATTTTGAATTTATTTAAATTAAAAAAATATGAAAATAGAAAAGAACACTGTGGTGGCTCTCACATACGAGCTTGAGGTTGATGGGCAAATTGTTGACAAATGTACTGTGGAGAGGCCTCTGGACTTCATTCACGGAATGGGATACCTTCTGCCGAAGTTTGAAGAGGAGGTAGCCGGACTTGAGGCCGGGGACAAGTTTGAATTTACGCTCACTCCGGAAGAGGGATATGGAGTCGTTGATCCACAGAGGATTATCGACCTTCCGGTGGAGGCATTTTCCGATCAGGAGGGGAATGTGCGTCACGATCTGCTCGTTGAAGGCTCGAACATCACTCTCGTGAACCAGTTCGGGCAGCCAGTTCCGGCAAAAATCCTGAAGGTGGAAGCAAAGACAGTCAAGGTCGACGTGAATCACCCTATGGCCGGCAAGACGCTGAATTTCAAGGGCGAAATTGTGAACGTGCGTCCTGCGACAGAGAAGGAAATCAAGGAAGGTCTCCACGGAGAACTCGCGGGAGGCTGCTCCGGGTGCGGCGGAAACTGCGGAGAAGGCGGCTGCGAAGGATGCGGAGACGGCAAGGAATGCGGATGCGGAGACAGCTGCGACTGCAAGTAAAAATGTGCGGCAAAGTCGGAAAATCTTTGCACAATGAAAATAGCCGTCGTCATATTAAACTGGAACACAAAGGATTATCTGCGGATGTTTCTGCCTCCGCTGCTTGATTCCGTGGCAATGTTCAACGGCGGCGTCTCCAGTTTGGAAACGAGCATCGCCGGAAACGGGTCGCACCAAGCCGACGGGCAGCCGGACAGAGCGGAAGTCATTGTGGCCGACAGCGCATCGACAGACGGTTCGATGGAAATGATGGCGAAAGAGTTTCCGTCAGTGCGCAGGATTCCTCTCGATAAGAACTATGGGTTCACGGGAGGCTACAACAGGGCGCTTAAAATGCTGTGCGACAATCCATCTGAAGATAGAGCTCCGGCATCCGGGAAGACTGCACGCAGCATTCCTTACGACCTGTTCATTCTGCTCAACTCGGACATCGAGGTCACGCGGGACTGGCTGCGGCCGCTCGCAGAATGGATGAAAGAGCATCCGGAATGCGGTGCTTGCGGCCCGAAGCTGCACAGCTGGTACGAGCGCGATATGTTTGAATATGCTGGAGCGGCAGGCGGATGGATCGACCGTTTCGGCTACCCGTTCTGCCGCGGGCGTGTTCTCGGAAAGGTTGAGAAGGACAGCGGGCAGTATGACACTCCAGACGACGTGCTGTGGGTTACGGGGGCATGCCTTGCAGTCCGTGCCTCGGTATGGAACTCACTCGAAGGGCTGGACGACAGGTTTTTCGCGCACATGGAGGAAATCGACCTGTGCTGGAGGATGCAACTTGAGGGGTGGAAGGTGACGGTGGTACCTGAGTCGACGGTCTATCACCTCGGAGGTGGGACCCTGCCGAAGAACTCTCCGCAGAAGCTCTATCTCAACTACAGAAACAACATCCTCCTGCTCGACAACAACCTCGCCCTGACGATAGGAAGGAGGAAAGCGGCGTTGAGGGTTTTCTGCAGAAAGATTCTGGACGGATGCTCGGCGATGATCTATCTTCTGTCGTTCCGCATGGACTTCTTCATGGCCGTATGGAGAGCGCACAGAGATGCGTCAAGGCTCATCGCTGAAAAACAGCCGGGAAATGATGCGGCGCACGGCCACGGGAGACACAATGTCGCGGGGCTTTATGACGGTTGCATGATTCCCCGGGCGTTGTTGGGCATTAAGTGTATTAAGTAATCATTTAAACGCTTACTAAATATTGTAAGTTATGCGGATAGTTATTGCAGGAGCAGGAGAAGTCGGCTCGCATCTGGCCAAGATGCTGAGCAACGAATCCAATGATATAACGGTCATTGACAGCGACCAGGGCCGTCTTGACAGCTTGTCGGCAATCGCTGACATCGTCACAGTGAATGGAAACTCGTCCGAAATCGGAGTGCTTCGCGAAGCCGGTGTGCATGAGGCGGACCTGTTCATCGCCGTGAACCCGTCAGAGTCACAGGACGTGAACATTGTCAGCGCGATTCTGGCCAAGAAGCTCGGCAGCCGCAAAGTCACAGCCCGCGTCAACACCGAGGAATACCTGTCGTTCGAGAACAAGAACATATTTACGGAAATGGGCATCGATCTGCTCTTCTATCCGGAAAAGATTGCAGCAAATGAAATCGTTGATTTGTTGCGTCACAACGCATCCACTGACTCGATGGATTTCGCGAGGGGCAGGGTGCAGATGTCCGTGTTCAAAGTGGAGGATGACTCCCCTCTCCTGGATATGAACGTACTGGACTTGAGCCGCCACGCGACGTCTGAAGACCTGCAGTTCCGCGTCGTCGCCATATCACGGAACAACTCCACGATAATCCCTAAGGTTGACACCAAGTTCAAGTACCACGACCTCGTCTACATCATCTCCAAGCGTGAAGGCACGCAGATGCTGATGAAACTCATAGGGATGGTGAATCTCGAGGTGAACAAGGTCATGATTCTCGGAGGAAGCCACACTGCGGAGATGGTGGCGCGCCAAATCATCGGGAAGGTCAATGTCATAAAAATCATCGACAACAACAAGAGCCGCTGTCTTGAACTTTCTGAGACACTGGGAGACAAAGTTGCCGTAATCAATGCAGACGGACGAAACTCGGACGTGCTCATAGAGGAGGATATACGCAATTTCGATGCATTCGTTGCGCTCACCGGCTCATCAGAGGCGAACATTCTCGCCTGCGCTGCTGCAAAAAAACTCGGAATTCCGAGAACCATCGCGGAAGTGGAGAATATCGAATACATTCGACTTGCCGAGGGAATGGGAGTCGACGCCGTCATAAACAAAAAACTCATCACGGCCAGCCGCATCTTCAGGTTTACGCTGAGCGACAAGGTGCGTTTCATCAAATATATGAACGGGACGAATGCCGAAGTTCTGGAGTATATCGTCGTCAAGGACGCAAAGATAACCTCCGGCAGCCTAATGGATCTTGACTTTCCGAAGGACGCGATTGTCGGTGGAGTGATTCGCGGCAACAACTCGTTCATCGCTGTTGGAAGCACTCAGATTCAGGAATATGACCGCGTCGTGGTATTCGCCTTGCCGGAGGCTGTACGAGAGGTCGACAAATTCTTCAAATGACAACGGGGCGCCTAAAAGGCGGTCTGCTTCGTTGCATGTGAATTTCAAATCCTCACAACCATAAGGTTGCTCCGGTGTTGAAATCCCCAGTGCGCCTTGCATCCCATCCTTTTATGCATCCCCTTTCCTTCGGCTGCTTTATTTAATTCTTCAATTATTTTCGAGAGGCGGGAATATGACAAAATGTCATTAATTGGGACGCGGCTTGCTCTTTGAGTTAGAGCGGGTGGGTCTGATGTGCCCTGATGAGAATTCCGGGCGCATCGGGTCGTGCAATATGTTTGATAAAATGGAGAAATAAGATATGAGCAAGAACAGGAAACACAACGAGAAAGTTGAGAAAAGGATTGAGGAACAAGAAGTTATTCCTGACGAGAAAGTCGCTGAGAAAACTTCCGGGAAGCCTGAGGAAGAGAGCAATGAGAATGAGGAAAAGGCTGCCGATGAAAATAACGAACTGGAGGAACTGAAGAAGTCCACGGCTGAACTGGAGAAAAAACTGACAGCCACAGGTGACAAGTTGGCCAAAACAGAAGACGCTTATGTCAGGCTGATGGCTGAGTTCGACACATTCAGACGCCGTACTGCACAGGAGAAACTGGATATGGTGGCCACAGCGGCCGAAGACACCATCAAGGGAATTCTTGTGGTGCTGGACGACTGCGAAAGGGCGATGAAGGTTCTTGCCGAATCCAACGACTCGGCTGCGGCAAAAGAAGGCACGGAACTGATTTACAATAAACTCATGGCCTACCTCAAGAGCAAGGGGCTCACACCGATAGAGGCGATGGGCACTGACTTCGACACTGACGAGCATGAGGCTGTAGCCCAGTTCCCGGTTGAAGATCCCCAGAAGAAAGGAAAGGTCTTCGACGTTGTCCAGACCGGCTACAAACTCAACGGCAAAGTGATACGCTTCGCCAAGGTTGTTGTGGGAATTTGAGACTCCCATATGACATCAGTCAATTAGCGAGAAAACAGGAGAAGCGGCAATTATGGCAGAAAAGAGAGATTATTATGACGTGCTCGGCGTAGCGAAAACGGCGACGGCCGACGAGATAAAGAAGGCGTACAGAACGCTGGCAATAAAATATCATCCGGACAAAAATCCTGGCAACAAGGAAGCCGAAGAGAAGTTCAAGGAGGCAGCCGAGGCGTATGCTGTGCTCAGCGATCCGGAAAAGAGAAAGAAGTACGACCAGTTCGGTCATGCCGGCCTTGGAGACAATCCGGGACCTGACTTCAGTGGCGGGTTCGGAGACCTGAACGACATCTTGAACAATCTGTTCGGAGGCGCGTTCGGAGGGTTCTCCGGAAGTTTCGGCGGCGACGGTGGATTCGGCGGATTCGGCGGATTCGGCGGCGCCCGTCAGCAAGAGCGCGTTTCAAGGGGCAAGGATATTAGGGTTCACGCCCGTCTAACCCTCGAGGAAGTGGCTCGCGGTGTCGAGAAAGAAATCACTATCGAAAGATTCGTGCCTTGTCAGGCATGCGGTGGCAAAGGCGCGAAGTCAGCTGCCGACATCAAGACCTGTCCGACCTGCAAGGGTACAGGACAATACAAGAGGGTCGTCCAGTCATTCCTCGGACAAACAGTCGCCTACTCGCCATGTCCGCAGTGCGGCGGTGAAGGGAAGATTGTGACAAATCCTTGTCCGAGCTGTGGGGGAAGCGGTCTCGTAAGAAAGCGCGAGACAGTGCGCGTGAAGATTCCCGCAGGAGTCGAGGACGGAATGCAGCTCAGAGTGACAGGGGCCGGAAATGCGGCCAAGAACAACGGAATCAACGGCGATCTTCTCGTTGTCATCGACATTGACGCGCACAAGGACTTTGAGCGCAAGGACAACAATCTGTTCTACACTAAGGTGATTTCAGTGACAGACGCGATGCTCGGATGCGAGGTTGACATCCCGTGTCTCAACGGCACGTCACAGAAGCTCAGGATTGAGCCGGGCACGCAGTCCGGCACCGTGCTCACGATGCGCGGCAAGGGACTTCCGTCCGTGAACAGCTACGGCTGCGGGAATCTCTACGTCAAGATTGGTGTTTGGATTCCGAAGAAACTCAGCCGCGAGAGCAAGGAGCTTGTCGAGGCGCTCGGAAGGTCTGCGGATGTGGTGCCTAATCCTACACGAGATGACAAGTCTTTCTTTGACAAACTGAAGAACTTGTTCTGAAGGGGCGCTTGACAGAAAGTTGAATTAGAATGTTAGAATCAGAGCCTGAATGGAGAAATCCTTTCAGGTTTTTTTATTCCCAATCGGTGAGCTTGAGACGAAATTTGATGCTGGTGGAGAGACGGCCTTCTTCGCCCTTGATGCGGGAGGGGAAGGTGCGACGGGATTCCTCAATGAAGCCGAGCTTGCGGAAGACGTTGCCTTCGGAATCGAAGCCTGAACGCAGAGGACGGCCAGGAATGGCTGTGGAGATGGCATAGGTCATTATGTCGTCAGGGTGGCGGTCGGTGATGAACGCGTCCAGAAGTTTGCCCATACCGCCAATCACACGAGTGTCATCAAGAGAGGCATAGCGTACCCATTCGTAGGAACTCACGATTCTCCCCTGCTTTTCCCAGCGGCGGGCGTTCGAAAACGTTGCCACAGCCACAAGTTCCCCAGACGAGGACTCGACAGCCATGCGGCTATCACCAGACATCGCCATCGAATCCTTGCCGGAAAGCGAACGCAGTTCTGCGGCCCCCGTGGTTCGCCGGCGAAACAGACCATAGCAGTCACGGCACGAGGCTTTTCCATAGACATGGTTGGCATCAAGGAATGAATCGGCAGTCTTCCTGTCGATCTTCCGGACCTCGCAGTTTCTGGCGAACACGGTCCGTGACGTTATTATCGGGTCATTATACTCCATTGCTGCCTCATATCCTCGTAGCGGCGGTATAATCTGCCATAACGGATTCCCACGCGAAGATATAAATGCTTTGCATATCCTCAAAACATAAAGACGAAAATCATTTTTTTCAAGAAATATGCGTCCAAAAATTTGCAAAGTAAAATTTTATTCCTACCTTTGCAATCCCAAAACGGAAATGGTGCCATAGCTCAGTTGGTAGAGCAAAGGACTGAAAATCCTTGTGTCCCTAGTTCGATTCTCGGTGGCACCACTTCAAACCCCTCTCAGTACATTCTGAGAGGGGTTTTCTTTAAGATGTGTACCTAATTGTGTCACCTTCAAGAATGACAACCTCATTACTGAATCGTCGAGGAGGAACGCCTTCCCGCAGACTCCCTGAAAGACGAGACCCTTACAATCCTCAAAAACCTGCACCTCATCTCTGAGTCCGGCAATCTACGTATCGCGGCCCTCATCCTATTCGGTTCACATCCCAAGGATTTTGTACGCAATATTGACTTCCGCATTGGCCGATTCATCAGCGACGAATCCGACCTCCTCTTCCAGGACATTATCGAGGGAGACATCATCCGGATGGCCGACAGGATTATGAAGGTCCTTCGGTCCAAGTACCTTGTTTCCTATATCGGGTATGAAGGGATGAAGCGCACGGAGCCGTTGGAGATTCCGGAAGCAGCTCTGCGCGAGATTATATACAACGCCCTCATTCACAGGCTGTACACCGGCACTTGGGTTCAGATGAAATTCTATAACGACCGCATTTCCGTCTGGAACGAAGGCACCTTGCCGGAAGACTTCCCGGTAGAAATGCTGCTGCAGGAGCATTCATCCCGCCAGCGCAATCCGCTCATCGCAAACGTTTTCTTCCTCGCCGGCTTTGTCGAAACCTGGGGCCGTGGCATCAAGAAGATACGCAGGACCCTCCAGGGTGTCGGCCTGCCTGATCCCCTCTTTGAGGAAAACTGCGGCGGCGTGCGAGTCACAATCCAGCGCCCCCGTAACATCGCCAACCTTGGCGCAGTAAGTGGCGATGATTTTAACGATGATTTTTCTACTGAAAATCAGCGACTTAGCATTTTAGAGGATCAAATGAAACTGGACTTTGGCGATGATTTTGGCGATGAAAAACAGGTCTATACAGTTATCATTGCCTCACCGAAAATCAGCCAGCCTCAGATAGCCAGAATCACGGGCATTAGTGCGCGTTCTGTATCACGCATCATCAGCAGACTGAAAGAATACGGTTATCTCAAGCGCCTTGGCAGCGACCGTAAAGGTAGTTGGGAGTGTTTAAGGTAAACAATACCCCTCATTTCCATCAGTTTCCTCATTTCTATTAAATAATAGCAACCCTCATTCATAAAGAGCATCTTAATGGCTCTCGAATTTGCACTGTAGAACGCATCATCTCAACCCCAAAGGAGATCAACCTTTAACAGTTAGCCTCCTCCTTGGTCTCATCATAGAGTCATATTAAAGGAAATTATTGCTGTCCGCTAAAAGTGAGCGGGAGGGACTCGCGCCAAAGGCGTGGGAGGGATAGCACCGACAGGTGCGTACCCGTCCGAAGTCTCTTGACCATCCGGCGCTCCAAAGGCTTATCTACTACAAAGTCAGAAAAAAATCATAATCCCCAAATCGCCATTACAGCGGTCTGGGGACTTGATATATCATAGATATAGCCCTATCTATGTTGCAAATACAAAAATATACGTTTTATTTTATTTTCGTGCAAACTAATTGTATAATCCGTTAAATCACCACATTTCGACATTACGGCTTTTGCTTGTTCCGTTCCACCGGCGAGTGGGAACTATTGGTATTGTGCCTTATTATCTGTGTTTTATGATTAAGATAGTCATTCGTGGTTGAGACATAGGGCACTTTTCTCCCGCTTCTCTTCAGATTTTCACAGCGATTGAGTAACTTTGTCGGATATGTTCGAAACCGGATTCATATCAGTGATTGTGCCGCTCAAGTTGGAGTGGGAGCCGGTTTATGCGCTGGGCGGAGCTGTAAAAGAGTTTTGTACCACTCACGGGAAAGAGTCAAGGGATGTCGCTGTCGGAGACAGAGTCCGGCTGCGTTTTGCGGGAAAGGAATATGTCGCAGTGGTCAGCAGAGTGAACGTCAATCCGACAACCGCACCGGATAAAGTGAAAACTGTGGAGGAAGTCCTTGACTGGCCTGCGGTGGGTATGGAAGAGATTGAATTGTGGAGACAGATTGCTTCCTATTATATGTGCAGCATCGGGGAGGTTTATAAAATGGCCTATCCGTCAATGAAGATGATTGCCTCCGGAGTGTCCCGTAATGCAAAGGCGGAGCTTAGGGCACAAAGGGATTATGAAAAACATTTGTTGCGAATTGGCCGGATTAAGGAACGCATTGAACGACGAGAAGAACAGCTCCGCAGAGCAAAGAAAGAGAGCGTAATCGAGCGTCTCAAAGCCGAGATTGCAGAACTTAATGGGCAACTGAGTTCACTCTCAGATGCTGAGATTGCCGGCAATGGAGAAAAACTTGCTTCGGGAAGTGAAAATGCCGAAGCGCAGTCTTATGGTGCTACGGAAAGATTTGAGGATTCGGATACTTTGGTTCTATCTCCCTCACAACTGGAGGCCTACGGAAAGATTGAGGAGGCTTTTCAGGCAGGTAAACCTGCTCTCCTTCAAGGCATTACCGGATCAGGAAAGACGGAAATCTACACAAAGCTTGCGCAGGAGGCCATATATTCTGGAAAAAATGTTCTCTATCTCGTGCCTGAGATTGCGCTGAGCCGGCAGTTGGAAGAGCGCCTTGAGAAATACTTCCCGGGGAAACTGCTCGTCTATCATTCGGGGCTTACACCGAGCGAGAGGCAATGCGTAATGAAATCAGTAGAGCACAAATCCGACGAAGCACAGAACCGTAAAAACGGGCATATCCTGCTCGGCACCCGCTCCGCCCTCTTTCTGCCGCATCACGACCTCGGACTTGTAATCGTGGACGAAGAGCACGATAGTTCCTACAAGCAGGACTCCCCTGCCCCGCGCTACAACGGACGCGATGTCGCCCTGATGCTTGCCGCAGAACATCACTGCAACATACTCCTCGGCTCGGCAACCCCGTCATTCGAATCCCTGTACAACTGCGCCTGCGGGCGGTTCCGCCAGATATTTCTCAACGAGAGATTCCACGGCGACGGGAATACGGAAACCATCATCATCGACACAAACGCCGAACGGAAGAAGCGCGGAATGGTCGGCTCCATATCCAGAAAACTCATAGAAATTCTAAAGAACACGCTTGAATCCGGAGGGCAGGCGATGGTTCTGCGGGCAAGAAAATCCTACGCGACGACGGTGCAGTGCAGCGAATGCGGAGCCATAATGAAGTGTCCCCACTGCAACGTCAGCCTTAACTGGCAAAAGGAACGCGGTCGTCTCGTCTGCAACCATTGCGGCTACACAACGGCCTGGTCCGAACACATACCGCATCCGAGGCCTAACATGCCTGACGCCTCCGGTTTGGGGCACGCCCAGGTCCTGAACGGGAACGGTGCTGGTCAGACGACGCAGCAACTGTGCAACGGCCGGCTGATTGCCTTCGGCGCCGGGACGGAAAAGATTGAGGAGGAGCTCAAGGCGATATTTCCGGAACGGACGGTGGCCCGGCTCGACTCCGACACCAGCGCAAAGTCCGGATGGCAGAAGAAGGTGCTCAAGGACTTCGCTGATAGAAAGATAGACATTCTGCTCGGCACGCAGATGCTGACCAAGGGCTTCGACTTCGACAACCTGAGTCTCGTGGCAGTCCTTCAAGCCGACTCGCTGCTTGGGCAGCAGGATTTCAGGGCGGATGAAAAGGCAATGCAGCTTCTTGAGCAGTTCCGGGGAAGATGCTCGCGGCGCGGACAGAAAGGAACTTTCGTCATCCAGACCGCACAACCCGAACACCCTGTCTATCAGATGCTCAAAAGCGAAGACTCAGCAGCCGCAGGCGCGGGGTCATGGTCAGTGCCTCCAAAGGCCTCTCTTATGAGTGCCGGCGACAAAAGCGAACAACTGCCGGCACCGCTTACTGCCGCGGAATACAAGACCGGACTCCTCGAAGAGCGCAGGGCATTTCACTACCCGCCCTACACACGCATAATCAACCTAATCATCAAGGACGGGAAGCCTGAACGTCTTGAAAGGCTGTCATCTACACTCTCGCTGATTCTTCGCGGCTCAGGCACATTTCCGGGCCAAGGCGTCGAGGTCACGCCTCCGTTTGCCCCTGCAGTCGACAAATTGCGCGACGAATACATCCGCATAATCAGAATCAGCCTGCCCAAGGACCGGTATCTCTCTGCAAACAAGTCCGCGCTCAGCAAGGCCATAGACAGTTTCGCCGCCGAACGCAAATACGACGCACACATCACGATTGACGTCGATCCGTCATAAAGAGAAAAATCTTATTCCCCGATAAGGACATTGATCTGGCCGGGGAGACGGTCTACGGAAATAGGAATATTGCCGATTACCTCGCCGTCAACCTCGACACGGACACCCGGGCCGTCAAGAGGCTCGACGGTCAGGTTCGCGCAACGTGCGAAGATGAGCTCCGGATTGGAGGAAAGGAGCTTTCCGGAGAAAAGAGTCGGAACAGCACGGATAATCTTGAAGATAGGCAGGACCGGAATGATGGTGACATCGAGAAGCCCGTCGTCCATGACAGCGCCCGGGACCTGCATCATCCCACCTCCCGAATATTTCCCGACACCCATCGCAATTGAAAGAGAGTCTCCTTCAAAGATTGTCTTCCCGTCAGCAACCACGCGGCAGCGAAAAGGCTTGCAGCGCAGCACATTGGAGACAAGAACCTTGAGATAAAGTATCTTGCCGCTTTTGCCGGAATTCTTTTCGAAATTTACCTGATGGCAGATGTTCGCGTCAAAACCGACCCCTCCTACATTCGCCATATAGGAAACCACATCAGTAGAAGTTTCGCTGTCACGCCCCTTTATGCGGAAGACATCCTGCTTCCCGAAATGTTCATTTTTCAGAAGACGAGTTATCTCGATAGGATCCTTAGGAACACCGAGAGTCCGTATCCAGTCATTGCCGGAGCCCACAGGAATGACGGCAAGCGTAAAATCGGAAAGCGAGGGAATATATGCGCCAGCCTCAAAAGCGGCTGCCACAGAGGACATTTCGATGAAGCGGACAATGCCCTCAAGCACTTCGTGCACGGTGCCGTCCCCGCCGACGGCAAGGAAACTCCTGTAGCCGGATTCACAGGCCTTTATGGTAATTTCTATGGCCGCCCCGCTCCGCCATGTCGTCCTATACTCGTACTCGATGCGGCTCTCCTTCAGCACCGTTTCCGCCTTCGGCCATTCCGTCACTGTCTTTCCGGAACCCGCATTCGGATTCACGACGGCATACCATATTTTTTCTATCGGCAACATACTGCGTTTTCAAAATGAACGACAAAAGTAGTAAATTCCGAACAAGGAATGAAAATTATTTCGTATTTTTGCAAAATGTGCGAGTTCTCGACCAATGTCGGAGTGTTTTTGCGCAAAGAATATTTACATATGGGAAAAGTCATAGCCATCGCGAATCAGAAGGGCGGAGTGGGCAAGACCACGACCGCCATCAACCTTGCCGCTTCTCTTGCCGTGCTTGAGAAGAACGTCCTCATCATCGATGCCGACCCACAGGCAAACACGACGTCCGGACTCAATTTCTCCCCGGAAAACGAGGAGAAGAGAACACTCTACGAACTCATGATTGGAGAACGTTCTGTGGAGGACGTGCTGATACAGACGGAGATAGCGAGGCTTCAGATGATTCCGTCGAACATCAACCTCGTTGGTGCGGAAATCGAGATGCTCGGCACGGACGAGAGAGAGTCCATCCTGAAGAAAGCCCTTGCCCCGGTGCGTGACAACTATGACTACATAATCATAGACTGTTCGCCTTCCCTCGGCCTGATTACGGTAAACTGCCTCACGGCGGCTGATTCTGTGATGATTCCGGTGCAGCCGGAGTTTTTCGCGCTTGAGGGGCTTGGCAAGTTGCTCCAGACGATACGACTCGTGCAGGGCGGAGTGAATCCGTCGCTGACCATCGAAGGCTTCGTCGTGACGATGTACGACGGCAGGACAAAAGTTCACAACCAGGTTGTGGAGGAACTCAAGGACCATTTTACGGACATGGTATTCAACACCATAATACAGAGAAACATACGTCTAAGCGAAGCTCCATCGCACGGCAAACCGATCATTCTCTATGACGTGATTTGCAACGGAACGACGAACTACCTAAACCTCGCAAAGGAGGTTCTCGAGCGCAACGGAGACACCGTAAAAAAATAGACATTACAGGACTTAATAGAATATAGATATATGGCGTCTAAAACTCAGAGAGGATTGGGAAAGGGCCTCGGGGCACTGCTCGGAGAGACAACTGACTTGGAAAACATCCGCAAGCCGGTCGGATATGTCAACAAGGTAGTCGTAAGCACCGAAACGGCTGAACAGCCACGTAATTCGGCGGATATACTTATGATTCCGATTGACATGATCGAGCCGAACCCGTTTCAGCCACGAATGACCTTCGACCAGGATGCACTTGCGGAACTGGCCGAATCCATCAGGACTCTCGGGCTCATCCAGCCGATTACGGTGAGAAAGAAATCCTCTGACAGATACCAGATTATCAGCGGTGAGCGGCGCTTCAGGGCCTGCAGGCTCGTGGGAATGGAGATGGTTCCGGCCTACATCCGCAACGCAGACGACCAGGGTATGCTGGAGATGGCGATTGTGGAGAACATCCAGAGAGAGAATCTCGACCCGATTGAAGTGGCGATGAGCTACCAGAGGCTGATTGACGAGTGCAACCTGACCCAGGAGCAGATGGCCCTGAGGGTCGGCAAGAAAAGGGCCTCCGTCACGAACTACCTTCGTCTGTTGAAACTGCCGGCAAAGGTGCAGCACGACCTCAAGGTCGGACAGGTCAGCGTGGGACACGCCAAAGTGCTTCTCGGAGTAGAGGACCCTGAAGTTCAAGAACTTCTCTGCGACCTTGTCGTCAAGGACGGGCTTTCCGTGCGCCAACTTGAGGACAGGATCCATCGCCTTGCGAAGGAAGCCGAAAATGGAAAAGCAAAGGAAGGGGATGACGCCCAGGAGCTCCCGGACGACTACTTCAAGGTGCTTGAGATTTTCGGAAAATACTTTGACAACAGCATCAGCCTCAAGCGTTCTGGGGCCGGAAAGGGTACGATTACGATTCATTTCTCTTCGGACGATGAGGTGAAGAAGTTTCTCGATGCCCTCGAAAAATCAAACCTTTAACTTGCCGGGATGGGACGATTTCGTGTTTTCATAGCTATTCTTGCCGCCGGCCTTTGCCTATGCTGCGTCAACGCACACGCGCAGTTCAAAGACCAGGCCTTTCAGCAGAATTACAATGACTCCACGACGACTGAAAAGGCCGACACAACTGACAAGTTATTCTCATTCAAGGAACTCTTCCAAGGTCTCGGGCATAAGAAGGAGATTAAAATCGGAACAGTTTTCGGAGGCTCGCTCATTCTTCCAGGAAGCGGTCAGATTTATAATCGCGACTATTGGAAACTTCCCGTAGTTTACGGCGGTATAGCGGCCTGCGCCGGAGTCGGAGGCTACTACACAAGCCAATACAAGAAATCAGTTGCGGCAGGAACGCCGAACGAGACATACAAGACTACCGCCACCTGGCTCTATGTCGGGGCCGGACTGGTCTATTGGGGGTCGATACTCGACGCCGCTGCCTTCTACCCCTCCAACGGAAAGCCGAACCCTGGAAGGGCAGCCATATATTCAGCCTTGCTCCCTGGTCTCGGACAAGCCTACAATGGCGAGTATTGGAAAATCCCGGTCTATTACACCGGGCTGATGACGGCAGGATACTTCGTCTGGAACAACAACCTCAACTACAATAGATTCAGAAACATATACAAGGAAGCCACAAGTGGGGAGACCACCTACACCGGACCGATTACTGCCGAGCAGGCCAAGTACTACAGAGATTCCTACCGACGCTTGAGGGACTACTCCATAGTCGCCACCGCACTTGTCTATGTTCTTCAGATCATTGACGCAAACGTCTTTGCATTCATGTATGACTTCGAGGTCAGCGACGACATATCGATGAGCGTCGAGCCTGCAGTGCTCGCGCCGGACAACGTCTACGCGATGAGGACGCCATCATCATACGGAGGGAATGCGGTCGGGATGAAGATTGGCTTCAGGTTTTAAAGAATTATGATGAAAAAGGGATTTATGATTATGGCTGCGGTGACTGCCGCGGCACTTTCTTTCGGGATTCAGGCTCATGCACAATATTTTGACACAGAAGAGATTGTGGAAGAATCAGCCGCATCTGTCAAAGACACGTCACGCCACCACACAAAGGAGGACAGCATAGAGACGGCATTTCTTGCCGACAGTCTGCAGGGACAGCATACTCTTGACAGCCTCCTGTTAGCGTTCTACGGGAAGAATCAGAGCGTTGAGTTTAGCGCTCTCAACGACCTTGACACAGCGGCCGTCCGCTACACATCCCAGGTTTCGGACTCGGTCTTTGTCCGGAGACTCAACGAAATACACTCATTCATCCCACTCGCCTACAACGACATCGTAAAGAACTACATAATCCTCTATTCCGAGAAGATGCCCGAAAAGATGGGGCGCGTCATCGGGCTTGGAAACTATTATTTCCCGATTTTTCAGGAGACGTTCAACCGCTACGACATTCCCGAGGAACTTCGCGCCATGGCAGTGATCGAGTCCATGCTCAAGTATGACGCGATGTCGAGGGTTGGTGCCCGTGGCATCTGGCAGTTCATGTACTACACCGCAAAGAAATATGGACTGACCATCAATTCATTCGTGGATGAAAGGCTTGATCCCGTGAAGGCGGTCGACGCGGCGGCAAGGTATCTGAAGGACTCATACGAGATTTTCGGCGATTGGTCGCTCGCCATTGCCTCCTACAACTGCGGGCCCGGCAATGTAAACAAGGCAATCAAACGTTCAGGGAAGAAGGATTTCTGGGACATATACCACTATCTTCCGCGTGAAACAAGAGGCTATGTGCCGGCATTCGTGGGAGCGCTCTACGCCTTGAACTACTATAAGGAATGCGGGATTACTCCGGAAGAAGTGAACATGCCGACCCAGATTGACACCTTCCATGTAAACAGGATGTTGCATTTCAAACAGGTGAATGAGCTTACCGGTGTACCTATGGATGTCCTGAAAGTGCTAAACCCACAGTACACCCACGACATCATCCCCGGCAGCGCGACAGATACGTGGATTCTACGCATTCCGGCAGACTACACAGGCAATTTCATCGCAGTCGAGGACAGCATCCATCTCCACAAAGCCGATACACTGCTCAACCCAGTGACAATCAAAAAGATAAAGGATGGCGGAGACGGGCAGAGGATTGCCTACAAGGTGAAGAAGGGTGACTATCTCGGCAAGATTGCCGCACGCTATCACTGTTCAGTGAGCCAGATTCAGAAGTGGAATCATCTCAGGGGAACCAACATACGCGAAGGACAGACGCTGTATATCTACCGAGGCGGCAAATGATAAGCCGACACCGCCCTTCACACACAAAGCATCCGTCATCGCAAACAAGCCACCTTCCATCTCGGCCAAAGATAGAAGACCTTGACACGTCAGAATCCCAGAGTCAGCATCAGCCGCCCTTCGGCCTTATCCGGCTTCCGCTTATCATCCGGCATGAATGGATAGGTGAAATACGCTAACCTAGCAGACAGTTTTCCTGCACGGCAGAACTTCCAATTGAGGTAAAACGAGCCCCACACTCCCCTACCATAAAATGCCGGTACATTAAAGCGCCCCGGCAGGTCATGTTCATAAACATAAATCCGTCCTGCCCAATTATCCACGCTGAACAGTCCGCCTCGAAGATAGGCAGAAAGTGTCCCGGTGGCACGGCAACTTTCTTCAAGGAATGCCACCATTCCCCATTTTCCGCTATGGCTAAAACTCACGGATGCCACGCTTGCCCACATTTCAGAATATCCGACAGTCACGTCACCCCTACAACTGAACACACCGCCGTCTTCAATATTGCCAAGATCAATATTTTCACGAAACCTCAAGGCAACAGCGGAAGTCTTGCCCCAACGAAAACGATAGCGGACATCCACTCGGCAGTCGTTTGTGCCCGGCAAACGTGTTTTTGCTTCTTTAGCTTCTGACTGTCCGTGAGCCTTGGCGGAGCTGTCGCCGGCAGAGTGTCTCAGACGAAGCGACAACGTGGCGGAATGTCCACTGCGAGAGGTGAATTCTGACGTAAGCAGAGCGATATGTTTTGAGCGGGTGTATCTGAATGAGGCACCTGAGCGAAAATGCTCTGCAAGCTGCGGAGATGTGGCGGAGACGAGCGCCCTGAATGGCATACCGATGCCTCCCGCAAGCTCGGACGCAATGTCAATGCCCCCGAAACAGCCCCGAAAATCAACGGAAAAATCAGCTGTACAAGATGCTATTGTCGGAGTTCCGGCCACCACGGAAGTGAGCCCGAGAGAAAAGCGGCGAGGCCACCAATTGCAGTTAAGCAGCCCCTGAAATCCGGCTACATCGCTTTTCTTTCGCGATGAGTTTATCTGCCCAAGAAGCGCCCTTTTCAGTCCCGGTGCGGTCACAGCGGTGCTGAATGTGACCTGTCCGGCCTCAAAGGTGACGCCAAACCCTGTTTGGGCATAATTTCCTGTCAGCGAACGCGAAGCCTTGATGCCGGTCGGGCGTCGTATCAGGGAACTGACCGAGGAAGGGTCGTCAATGGTCATTGTATTCCAGGCGGCGAGCCCCTGACCGAATCTCATGTTAAAGTCCCCCGCATAGAGCCGAAGCCGGTTTCCGAGCAGTGACATTGCAGACGAGAGCGACAACACAGACATTTCGTTCCGTACGGGCTGCCAGAGTCCCTCCCCCGTCCTCATCCGGCTCCAGGTGCCTGCCCCGGCAAAACCGAATTCATATTTTTCTCCGCACGAGACACGGCAATCCGACCCATATACACCGGAAACGTCAGCCGACCCGACTCCGGAGGCCGCAGTCCCTCCCGCTCTCCATGCAGATGAGGTTCCGGAATAAAGCCGTCCGTCATAGTGCCAGCCCCCATTCTCTGGCGCATCACCGAAAGTGATGAAGAATGAAAGGGCTTCAGCCGTCTCCTCGTCAAATCCATCAATGACAGCAAGTTCACTCCGACTGAGCACCGGGCCGGTCGCGGAGATATAGTCCAGCAGAGCCACCACCTGAAAATCAGTGAACAATCCGCTCTCGGACAATGCCCGACGGGAAGCCGAGTTTATGTTCAGAGGATGGCCGCTCAGCCAGACAAACCTCTCAGTCTCATGTTCGTCCAGTTCCTCGGCCGAGGCCGCCCCGACAATCAGCATGATTGCCTCAATCAGCGTCATCACAACATTCATACACGTTAGTTTTTAATGATTACTTAGCAGACAGCCCACTTCAATTGAGCATATCAAAGTTCATGAAAGAGGCTAATCGGGCCGCCGAATGGCAATATTATGGACATTCACACACAAAAGTGTTGTATTTCAAAATAAAAACTCAAAAAATTTCTTTTTTTTGATGTTTATATGCTATTTTTGCGGCTTATTTTTAAGTATTTCATACTATTATGGATAAGATTTCGGTTTTGGACAAGACTTTCGTTCCTTTCATTGGACACGACGAGCTGATGGGCTGCATTGACAGTGTGGCTGAGAGAATCAACAAGGATTTTGAGGGGGCGACTGACGTTCCCATCGTGCTTTGTATTCTGAACGGAGCAATCATGTTCACCGGAGAGCTGATGCAGCGGTTGGACTTTCCATGCCAGCTGGTTTCGACAAAGATGACCTCATACGTAGGCACATCAACGACGGGTGAAGTCCAGCAGACAATGCCTCTGACGGCCTCAGTAAAGGGCCGCAGAGTCATCATAGCCGAAGACATCATCGACACCGGCCTGACAATCCGCGCAATGAAGAAAATCCTCGAGGACGAAGGCGCCACCGAAGTCAGGGTCTGCACCATGCTCTTCAAGCCGGAAGCCTACCGTACCGGCGAGCATATAGACTATGTCGGGAAGGAGATTGCCAACAGGTTCATCATAGGCTTCGGCCTCGACTATAACGAACTCGGGCGCAATCTGCGCGACATCTACGTTTTGGAAGACTGAACATTTCGTCCTAACGAAAAAAGATAAATCATTATGAAATATTACATATTGTTCGGCCCTCCGGGTGCCGGAAAGGGAACGCAGGCAAGTGCGATGGTGGAAAGATATAACCTCCACCACATATCAACAGGGGCATTGCTCCGAAAGGAAATTGCAGCAGAAACGGAGCTTGGCAAACAGGCACGCGAACTCATTGACAAGGGCTGCCTTGTGCCGGACGAGGTCGTTGAGGCAATGATTGTGTCGGAGTTCGACAAGATGCAGGATGCCGTCGACGGTTTCCTTCTCGACGGCTATCCACGCACTCTTGACCAGGCCCGCTCGCTCGATAGTCTTCTTGCGAAGAAAGGAGAGAAACTCACTTCAGTCGTTTCCATCATGATCCCCGATGAAATGATATTCGACCGCATCCGCCACCGTGCGAAAATCGAAGGACGCGAGGACGACGCCAGCGACGACATCATCGCCAATCGCATATCCACCTATCACCAAAAGACCGAACCGCTGGTCGAATTTTACAAGGATGCCGGGAAATACACTGAAATCAACGGCACCGGCACCATCGATGAGGTCCGCGACAACATCTTCCGCATCCTCGACACACACTGACGCAAACTTACGCTATCTTTGCGGTTGATAAGTAAAAGATTATGGCAGACAGCAATTTTATAGATTACGTCAAGATTTTCTGCGCTTCGGGAAACGGGGGCGCGGGGTCGATGCATTTGAGGAGAGAGAAATATGTGCCTAAAGGAGGGCCGGACGGAGGGGACGGAGGACGCGGAGGGAATGTCATTCTGCGGGCAAATCCTCAGTTTTGGACATTGATTCATCTTAAGTATCAGAAACATATACGCGCGGAGCACGGAGAGGCCGGAAGCGGGGCACTTTGCAACGGCAAGGCCGGGAAGGATGTCTATCTGGACGTGCCGCTCGGGACTGTGGCTAAGGACGCGGAGACTGGCGAGGTTCTGCACGAGATGGTGGAGCCGGGAGAGGAATATGTGCTTGTCAAAGGCGGGCGCGGAGGATTGGGCAACGCCAACTTCAAGAGTCCGACCAATCAGACACCAAGGTATGCCCAACCTGGGGAACTCGGTTCAGAGGGCTGGTATATCCTTGAGTTGAAACTGCTTGCGGATGTGGGACTTGTAGGCTTCCCTAATGCCGGTAAATCCACGCTGCTTTCGACAGTGTCGGCGGCAAAGCCGAAAATCGCCAACTATGCGTTCACAACATTGGAGCCGAGCGTCGGAGTGGTGCGCTACTATGACGACCAGTCGTTCGTTATGGCCGACATTCCTGGAATCATAGAGGGGGCGCACGACGGCAAGGGGCTGGGAATCAGGTTCCTCCGGCATATTGAGAGGAACTCCGTGTTGCTGTTCATGGTTTCAGCCGAAGAGGAGGACATAAAGAAAAGCTATGAGATACTTCTAGATGAGCTGCGTGAATACAATCCGGAACTGCTCGTGAAGAACCGCGTACTTGCCGTGACAAAATCGGATATGCTTGACGAGCATCTTGAGTCCGAGATTGAGCCGATGCTGCCGGAAGGAGTGCCGCACGTGTTCATTTCCTCATTCACCGGAGAGGGTATACAGCGACTGAAGGATCTCCTGTGGGAAAGCTTACATAAATAACGGAGGGGCGCTCCATCCTTTTATGCATCCCCTCCCCGAACTGCTTACATAAGAAAACAAAGATAATTATGATACAACACCTTACTACGATGCTCGAACAGCTTGAGATGCTTGACAAGGAAGCGACACTCGCAATCAACACCAGCGGCGGAGTATTCACGGATGCCGTGATGCCCGTGTTCTCGCATGTAAAGGTGTGGATTCCGCTCTACATTGCCGTGCTCGGGATTGTCATCTACCGTATGGGCTGGAAGGCCGGGCTTATAGTCACGCTCGCTCTCGTGCTGAACGTTGTCTGCGCAGACCAGCTTGCAAACATTGTCAAGCACACCGCAGCGAGGTTGAGACCATGCGTAGATCCGTGGATGACGGCGCATGGAGTCAGGGTGCTTGAAGGCGGAGGTGGATACGGATTCTATTCAGGACATGCCGCAAACGTGTTCTCCTTCGCGATATGCTCGATGCTCTGCTTGTCCTTCATAAGAAGCCGCAAAGGGGCGATGGGGCGAGAAAGCAGCCGGAACAGAAAAATATTTCTCGGGATATACGGAAGCGTGATCTTTCTTTGGGCAACGGCAGTCAGCATCAGCCGAGTCTATTGTGGTAAACACTTTCTCGGAGACATCACAGTCGGAGCATTCTCCGGCCTCATCACAGGAAGCCTTCTGGCCCTCGCGGCGATAATGACGGTCAAGTACATAAAGGCAATCCGCGAGTCCATCCGACCAGGAATAGCATAAAGAACTCTGCAGTTTTGCCCTACAGGATCGGAACTACCTTTTCCATCCTCGTGCCGCGCGACCCCTTTATGAGTATTGCTGCGGAAGAGAACTCGGCCTCATGAGAGGCAATGTAGGCAGCAAGTTCGTCCGACGTGCGAAAACAACGCTCCGCTCCGGCCTTGCAGAACTCCTCTCCTACAAAATAGCCTTCAAAGCCATAGTCCGCGACAGAATGAAGAACCTTTGCATGTTCCGCCACTGACTCATCTCCAAGTTCCAGCATATCTCCAAGCAGGACGATTTTCCTCGCCGCGTCAAAACCGGAGAAATTGTCCAGCGCCGCCTTCATGCTCGACGGATTGGCATTGTAGGCATCGACAATGAGAATGTTACGACTCGTGCGCTGCATCTGTGAACGGTTGTTTGAAGGCACGTATGACGCGACCGCTGCGATGGCTTCCGTTTCAGGAACACCGAAGAAACGCCCAATACAGAGAGCCGCGAGAACATTGTCGGCATTATAGGAGCCAACAAGGTGCGTGTCCACCTCCCGTCCGTCGGCAAGAAGGAGACGGAGATAGGGATGTGCGGCATCGGACTCCAAGACGCGGGCTCCGGAAAAATGAAGCCCGTATGGGACAGCAAGCAGCTTTTTGGAAGCGCTTTTCCGACGATCACGCCCGAGAAAAGCCGCCCTGTCAAAGGCGCAGTCCTCCGGCATAGTCACGAAGCCCCGTGAAGTTGCCATCTCAACCAGCAGCGGATTGTCCTGATTTATGAAGACAGTTCCAGCTCCCCCGCCATTTTCTGCGATGAAGTCGTACATTTCTCCTTTCGTGGCTTTCACGCCCTCAAACGAGCCAAACCCCAGAAGGTGTCCCTTGCCGACATTTGTGATGAGTCCGAAATCAGGAGCCGCGATATCTACAAGTTCCTTTATGTCACCGGGATGGCTCGCACCCATTTCGATAACGGCGATTTCCGTATCGGCCGGCATTCCCAAGATGGTAAGAGGAACACCGATGTTGTTGTTGAGATTGCCGCAGGTCGCATGGGTGCGAAATCTTGCGGACAGTACGGCTTTGATGAGTTCCTTAGTCGTTGTCTTGCCGTTCGTTCCTGTAAGTCCCAGAACGGGAATGGCAAACCGGTCGCGGTGGTAGCGGGCAAGTGCTCGGAGCGCCAGAATAGCATCCGGAACAGGGATGAGACGAGGATCGTCCGCGGCCGTAGCCGAAACCGGAGAGTTACTGTCAACGACAGCATAGGCAGCACCTGCTTCAAGTGCCTTGAGAGCATACTCGTTGCCGTCAAAATTCTCTCCCTTTAGTGCAAAAAAAAGCTCTCCACCACTGATTTTTCGACTGTCTGTCGCAACCTTGCCCCCGCAGGTGGTGAATATATTATATAACTTGTCTATGTCCATATCCTAAAGTCTTTAGAAACCTTCAAAAAATAACCTGCATCATCTTTCTCATTCTTTTAGGTCTATCTTTCGATTTCATCGCCCTTTTCTACGTTCGGCATAGCCCAAGCAAGCTTGGCTCTGCTCTCACTTATCGAAAAGATTCTTTTCTCATCAGTCGTGTACCTCCAGTACACTCCTTCTTCCAAAAGAAATCTATACTCGAAAATAATTGACAAATCTGACGCAGTTTATTTTTTTTCATGTTTCTTAGCCGAGACGAAAAATCGTCCACAAATGACAATGACGCGCCAAAATGAAAATCAGCGTCCCGTTGAACCGAGTCCACCTTCACCGCGGGACGTACTGTCAAGCTGCTCAACCTCCTCCCACTCAAAACGCTCATAACGCGCGAGTACCATCTGCGCTACGCGCTCTCCGGGATTGATAACAAAGTCCTTGTCAGACAGGTTTATGAGTATGACTCCAACCTCACCGCGATAGTCTGCATCTATTGTCCCAGGCGTGTTGAGAACCGTGATGCCATGCTTCGCCGCAAGACCGCTGCGCGGACGCACCTGAGCTTCCGTTCCCTTGGGAAGCGCGATGCGAAGTCCGGTAGGCACTACAACCCGCTGCAAAGGCGCCAACGTAATCGGGTCATCAATGTTAGCCTTAAGGTCAACTCCGGCAGAGCCTTCCGTCGCATACGAGGGAGCATCCCAGCGCGAATCGTTTATAATCCTTACTTTCATCTTCACATAATTTTAAGAAACCTTCAAAAAATAACCTGCATCATGTTTCTAGACTGCAAAGGTAGCAAGAATTCCGCATCTTCACGCAAAACTCCGGACGAAACAAACGGATGTGACTACACAAATTCCACGGAACGAAGTTCCAGTCCAAGTTCGCAGACCATTGCGCTGACGCTCTCGTATGAATTGTCCGATGAAATGAACGTGTTCATGAGACTGATGATTGAATCTGTACGCATATCCCTTAATTTTTAATGTTTCACATCCTGTTCTTCAGAGCCGTTCCAAAGACCTTTCCTCTGAATTACGATGCAAAATTAAAGTGAGCTTGCGCAAAACCATTGCACAAGCTCACTTTTTTATAAAAATTTCTCTGTCGTAGAAACTAATTGCTCCCTTTCCCCGGCTTGAGGTTGACGAGCGCCTCAACTACGTTCACGATGTAGTCCCCAATCTTCTCGCATTCGACGATCAGATCCATGTAGGCTGAACCAGTCGCGTACTCATATTTGCCCTCGTTCAAGTCGATTATGTTCTGTTCCTTGAGATTGTTGCGCATCTCGTTGATGTTCTGTTCAGTGTTGAGCGTCAACTTGAGGTCACCGAGATGCTGGCCGTTGTCCTTGAGAATCGCGGCCATCTGGTCGAACGCAGTGCGGACGAGGTCGAACATTGCGGCAAAATTCTCGTTCATCGATTGCGTGAAGACGATATGGTTTTCGTTGCGGCGCTGCAGGATTCGAGCCATGTTGTAGTAGCTGTCACCGATGCTCTCAATTTCCGAAATCTCGCGGAGCTTGGCCTGAATGGAGTGCTTGGACTCATCGCTCAGGCGTCCGTCAGCAACCCGGCTGAGATAGGCCGCAATCTCGACTTCCATGTTGTCGCTGATGTTTTCATATTTCTGAACCCTGAGGAACAGCGACGAAAACTCGTCCTGATCCGACTCCGAGAACATCTGCTGAATCATCTCGTGCATCCTGTACGTCCTGTCGCTCATGAGGACTATCTCCTTGTGCGCCTGGAGGATGGAAAGCTCGGAAGTTGACATGAGACCTCCGGATATGAACTCGAGATGAGACTTGCCGTCGTCCTCCAGATTTTTCTCTCTGCGCGACGGGATGAAAAATGTCACAGCCTTTACATAGAATTTGGTGAACCATATCATCACCCCTATATTGATAAGGTTGAAGACCGTATGAAACATTGAGAGACCGAAAGAGACATAATACTGCATCGACGCGAAGTTCGCGATCAGCGCATCGTTTCCGTCAACCGACGGGTCAAGACGTCCATCGGAAAGGGCTGCGACAGTCGAAGGATCAGCGGAGCTTGCGTAGGCATAGAGAGCATTCGGGTCGCCGACACAGCCGGTCGTTATCCATGATATGAGCTTCATGTAGGGATGATAGAGCGCAAGAGCCCAAACGGAGCCGAGGAGATTGAACATCAAATGCCCCGCAGCCGCACGTTTTGCCATGACATTTCCGGAGACGGACGCTATGATAGGCGTGATGCAGGTTCCGATGTTGCCGCCAAGCACGAGAGCCGCGGCGAGGTCAAAGGTAATCCACCCCTTGCTGCACATTATCAGCGCTATCGCAAACGTCGCGCTGGAGGCCTGCACCACCATAGTCAGCACCATACCAACAAGCGCAAAGACCAAAACCGACCAGAATCCCATGTCAGACCAACGTCTGAGGGCGTCAAAGACCACCGGATTCGCCTGAAGGTCGGGAACGGAATGGTTGAGATAGTCCAGTCCGAGGAAGAGTAGTGCAAATCCGATGAGAAACTCTCCCCAGTTCGCATAGACGGACTTTTTCATAAAAAGAAGCGGCACGCCGAACGCAAAAAGCGGTACAGCGAATGCCGCAATATTCACCTTAAATCCGAAAAGTGAGATGACCCAAGCTGTGAATGTCGTACCCACATTGGCACCGAAGATGACAGCCATTGACTGCTGGAGGGAAATCAGCCCCGCATTTACGAATGAGACAATCATCGTTGTCGTTGCCGACGAAGACTGGACAAGTGCGGTGATGAATATACCTGTCAAAGCTCCGAGGAACTTGTTGTTGGTCATCAGCGCCAATATGTCTCTCAACTTGTTTCCGGCCGCCTTCTGGAGACCTTCGCTCATAAGTTTCATCCCATACAGGAACATCCCTACGGCTCCTATAAGGGTAAGAATTTCCAAAAACCCGAAATTCATATAATATTCAGTTTCTCTTGCTTTCCGCCGAGTAGACGAAGGCGTACAAGAAGTTTTAGACCGCGAATTTACAATCTGATTTCAAAAAAGACAATGTTTCGAGCACATTATATGAGGAAAAAATTACTTTTTTGTGAATATTTTCCGCTTTCTCAAAAAAAATATACTCCAACGAGGATTTTTTTTGTAAAAAAGCAAAAGCAATCCTAAATTTGCAGGATTTTACGGGGATATGTTCTTCCGTCAAAGTACCATAATTATTTATACGACAAATGGCAGACAACAACACATTGCTTGCAAAAGTTCTCGGACTTAAGGACAAATATGAGTCGCTTCAGAACCAGCTCGCTGATCCTGAGGTGATTTCGGACATGAAGAAATATGTGCAGCTCAACAAGGAATATAAGGAGCTGTCGCCAATAATCAAGGCTGGAGAGGAGTACCGGAAACTCATCGAATCCTACGATATGGCTAAGGAAATCATCGCGGAAGAAAAGGACGAGGAGCTAAGGGAGATGGCGAAAGAGGAGATTGCGGAGATTGAGCCGAAACTTCCGGAGATGGAACAGAAAATCAAGCTCCTGCTCATCCCGGCCGACCCTCAGGACAGCAAGAACGCGATTCTTGAAATCAGAGGAGGTGCAGGCGGTGACGAGGCTGCAATATTCGCGGGAGACCTCTTCAGGATGTACAGCAAGTATTTCGAGCGTCGCGGCTGGAAGATGGAAATCAACAGCCAATCGGAGGGCGCTGCCGGCGGATTCAAGGAAATCGTCGTAAAGGTCATCGGAGAGGGGGTCTATGGCGTGCTGAAATACGAGTCCGGAGTTCACCGCGTGCAGCGCGTGCCGCAGACAGAGACACAGGGCAGGGTTCACACCTCGGCGGCGTCGGTAGCAGTGCTTCCCGAGGCGGACGAGTTCGACATCGAGTTGAATATGAACGACATCCGCAAGGACACCTTCTGTTCATCAGGTCCGGGCGGACAGTCCGTGAACACGACCTACTCGGCAATCCGGCTCACCCACATCCCTTCTGGAATCGTGGTGCAGTGTCAGGACGAGAAGTCGCAGCTCAAGAACTTTGACAAGGCTCTTGCAGAGCTCCGCACGAGGCTCTACAATATGGAGTACGAGAAGTATCTTAACGAGATTTCCGCAAAGAGAAAGACCATGGTCTCCACCGGAGACCGTTCGGCAAAAATCCGCACTTACAACTACCCTCAGTCCCGCGTGACCGACCACCGCATCAACTACACGATGTACAATCTGCCGGTTTTTATGGACGGTGACATACAGGAACTGCTTGATCAGCTGCAGATTGCGGAGAATGCTGAAAGGCTTAAAGCCGCAGGCGAAGAAGAGTGACGGGGCGCCTAAAAGGCGGTCCCCTTCGACTAAGATGCTTGAGTCAGATGCTTAATAAACACAAAATTTAAAGGGGCTGTTTCACAGTCCCTTTTCTTTTGCTTCGTCCCAGATTGCATCCATTTCCTGTAGAGTCATGTCGTGGAGATCGCGGCCTTCGCGAATGGTGTGTTCTTCAAGGTAGGTAAAGCGACGACGGAACTTGGCGCAGGTGCGTTCGAGAGCCGTGTCCGGGTTGAGTTTGTAGAGGCGGCCGGCGTTCACGAGAGCGAAAACCATGTCCCCGAGTTCCTCTTCGGCACGATCCTTCGCTGCAGCCTTCTCCTCATCTGAGACAGCGGCGTCAATGGCATTCAGCTCCGTCTCAAGTTCAGATTCTTCCTCCTTAACCTTGGCCCAGACATCCTCTTTCTTTTCCCAGTCGAAACCGACTCCACGGGCCTTGTCCTGGATTCTATAAGCCTTTATCATTGACGGAAGAGAATCCGGAACCCCGCTCAGGACACGCCTATTGCCGTCCTTCTCCTTGGTTTTAAGCATTTCCCAGTTGCGCATCACATCCTCGGCAGAAGCGGCCTTCGTTTCTCCGAACACATGCGGATGACGATATATAAGCTTCTCGCACAGACGGTTGCACACATCAGCGATATCGAACTCCCCTTTTTCGTCGCCCATCTTCGCATAGAACACGACGTGAAGCAGCAAGTCTCCCAACTCTTTGCAAATTTCGGCATGTTCGTCCTTCAGAATAGCATCGCTCAGCTCATACACTTCCTCAATCGTCTGAGGCCTCAGACTCTCGTTGGTCTGTTTTCTGTCCCACGGGCATTTCACCCTAAGTTCATCCAGGATGTCGAGCAGCCGCCCGAACGCATCCAATTTCTGTTCCCTTGTATTCATCGTATTTTCGTTTTATCCGATTTCATCAATATACCTTCCTTTTCGGGTCCAATGGATATATCCGTAAATCGCGGAAAGGGCGTATATTATATATAGGAGTGCCATTGCGGTCATTCCCTGTGTCAGACAAACCATGGCGGATACGGCGTCGGCGAAAATCCAGAGAATCCATTGTTGGGGATATGATTTCGCGAGCCACCATGTCGCTATGCAACTCAAAACCGTCGCGCTCGCGTCTCCTATGGATTTCGGATCATTGACCAGGCGGAGGACGAAATACAGCGCCGCAGTGCCGGCAACAAATGTCAATGCACTGACGAGAGCCGTCTTCAGTGACAGATGACGCAGATGGATTTCAGCACTTCCCTTTGGCGTTTCAATCGCAGCCGAGACATCTTTGTCATCACGCTTCCATTGAACGAAGCCGACAAACGCCATCACAACATAGTAGAGATTCAGCGCGGACGATGCGTACAGCCCGCCCATAAAGAAAGACACCATTGCGGCCGCAGCCGAAAGCAGCTGAAAGGCCCACATCCAATTGCTCTGCCTGATTTCGAGAATCAGGAACAGGACACCCGTGACGAGCGTGAATATTCCGAGAAAGTCAAATTCCATATATGGTCAAAATCCCTCTACAGCAGGCGAACAAACGCCCGATTTTTCCAAAACGCAGCAAAGATACCCACTTTCCGTGACATTTCGTCCGCATACGATGTTTATTTTCACGGCAATGTCATATTCACATTTTTATCATTATTTTTGCACTCGGAAATAGGAATGTTCGCCGCCGCATGACGGGTGCGCGAAAGACGAATACACGAAATTTTGGGATATATGAAAACGATACGGGATGCGGAATTTGGAGGCGAACGCCCTCTGTTTGAATCACATGGATTGCGGCTTGAAAACGTCGTCATACGCGAGGGAGAGTCAGCGATAAAGGAGTGCAGCGACATTGAGGCGGTCGACTGCCGTTTTGAAGGGAACTACCCGTTCTGGCACGTGCACGGCTTTCTCATTGAGCGATGCTTTTTCGATGTGGGAGGGCGCTCCGCGCTGTGGTATTCTGACCATCTGAAGATGAGGGACACTGTGATTGCGGCTCCGAAGATGTTCCGGGAAATGAGCGACATCGAGATAGAGAATGTCGAGATGACCGATGCAGATGAAGTTTTCTGGAGATGCAACAGGGTGAATGTCAAGGGACTGAAACTACACGGCGGGACCTATCCGTTCATGTTCAGCAATGACCTTCACATCGATGGACTCATCAGCGACAGCAAATATGTATTCCAGTATGTGAAGAACCTCGAACTGCGCAACGCGAAAATCACGACCAAGGACGCGCTCTGGGAGAGCGATAACGTGACAGTCTACGACTCTGAACTCAGTGGCGAATATCTCGGCTGGCATTCTCGCAATCTAAAGTTAGTGAACTGCAGGATTTCAGGAACCCAGCCTCTGTGCTATGCGGAAAACCTCGTGCTTGAGAACTGCACTTTCGCCGAGGACTGCGACCTCGCCTTCGAGTACAGCAGCGTGCATGCCACCATCGTTGGAGGCATACGCAGTGTCAAGAATCCTCGGACAGGAAGCATTGTCGCTGACGAAATCGGTGAAATAATCATCGACAAAAATATAAAGGCTCCGGCCGACTGCGTAATTAAGACTCGATGAAAAATGGGAAAATACAATTTCGATGACATTGTTCCGAGGCGCGGGACAAATTCCTATAAATGGGATACGCCTGCTGAGGGCGTGCTCCCTATGTGGGTAGCGGACATGGACTTCAGAACTGCACCCTGCATCATTGACGCGCTGCGGCGAAGAGTCGAGCACGGGGTATTCGGTTATGTAAAAGTACCCCAAGCCTACTACGATTCCGTTATCAACTGGTTCAGCACCCGCCATGGAGCGCACTTCGAGCGTGACTGGTTCATCTACACGAGCGGCGTTGTGCCGGCACTCTCTGCGATACTAAAGGCTCTGACACGACCAGGCGACAAGGTCATCGTGCAGCCACCGGTCTACAACTGCTTTTTCTCTTCGATTCGCAACAACGGATGCGTGATGCTCCAGAGCCGCCTCGTTCAGAATGGTCTTTCATGGAGCATGGACTTTGATGACCTTGAGGCCAAGGCAGCAGATCCTGACGCGAAGGTGATGATTCTCTGCAACCCGCACAACCCCGCAGGTCGCGTTTGGACGGAGGAAGAATTGCGAAGGGTTGGAGATATATGCCTGCGTCACAATGTATTCGTGGTTTCGGATGAGATTCACTGCGAGCTGACATACCCTGAGCACGACTACACTCCGTTCGCTTCTCTCGGAGAAGAATTCTGGCTCCACTCTGCAACATGCATATCCCCGAGCAAGGCATTCAATATCGCCGGGCTCCAGATTGCGAACATCGTCACCGCCAACAATGAAATCCGCGCACTCATTGACAAGGCAATCAACATCAACGAGGTTTGCGACGTCAATCCGTTCGGAGTCGAGGCCACCATCGCCGCATACTCCCCCGACGGTGCACAGTGGCTCGACGAACTGCGGGACTACCTCTACGAGAACTGGCTGATTGTGCGGGATTTCTTCGCCGCGAACATTCCAAACTGCCCGGTCACGGAACTTGAAGGCACCTATCTCGTATGGATTGACATACGCAACACGGGTCTCAGCTCTGACGAGGTCACCTCAAGGCTGCTCGACGAACAGAAACTTATGGTAAATTCAGGCAGCATGTACGACGGAGAAGGCTTCATCCGCCTCAACATAGCCTGTCCGCGAAGCCAGGTTGTCGAAGCTCTCGAAAGAATGGCAAAGGTGCTTAATGTACATTAACAACACGAGAGAAAACTCCTCAATGTGTTAACTATCGTTTCCTTTATGTAAGGCCAACTTATAGTTTCCAACATCTCAGGCATAGGGTCGGATTCCGCATCGTCAAAATAAGAAAGGCTCTTTATGGCGATAAATAATGAGCCATCTGGGTATTTTGTGGAGTAAAAGTCAAGTATCTCTTTCATTGAATATATCCTCAGAAGAAAGTACAAGTCCACAAAATCTTTCTTTGTGCCACGCCCTATTATGGCGGCTATCTTCATCGCTGCGATGTCCTCAATTGATGCAAGACGCAAACCTTCTTCTTCGATTATTGGATTCAGCCAATCATAGGCATAATTCACAAAATCAACTTTTACACCATCTGCAAGATAAATATTGATATTGTCAGACTCTTTCAATATCTGCACTATATGTTCCTTCGATAGTTTCTGTCTGATTTCTGACACCGGAGAATTAATGCTGCCGAACATATCCAGATCAATGGACTTGCGATGACCAAGTTGAAGAGCGAGGGCGGTACCGCCAACAAGACGAGTGTCATGCAAGTTAGGAATGGACTGAATACTTTTCAGAAGTTCCAATGTCGTGGGAGAGATTGTTTCGTAGTGCAGCATCTGAATCGATTTTCCGGAATGTCGGCAAGGCAACAGAGTAAGGACACAGCTCTCGGCTCAAGGGTTCGGAATCGTGTCGCCATAGCAACAATAAGATCAAGACCATAATAGCGACAGATGAACATCCAATCAGAAAACTGGCCATATTCCAATACACGCTGAATTATGTATGCTGCATTACTATCCGCATCAACAGTTTCTCTATCGACGTCCCAAAAAAGATAACTTGAAAGCCCATTTATGAGTTCTCGCTTTGTCATGACGCAAATGTAACAAAATTAACTATCTTAGGCAAAAGATATATCAGATTTTTCGTGTTATTGATAAATAATTCCAATGCTCAAACTTGCGGCGGAGGGACGGTGCCGGAGTCGACAAGGTTGCGGAGGATGTCAAGAATCTGCTGCGGGATGGGGTCCTGAGCCGGGTTGTTGACAAGGCGTTTGAGGACGTTGAGATCGTAGATGCCGTGAAGATCTTTGTTTATATAGGTAGAGAGGCGGTTTAACAGGTCTGAGTAAGAGGGCGAGGCTGTCTCCAACGGCTCCCCGGCAGTCTTTTTCGCGCGACAAATGTCGCAGGTCCCGCAGTCGGAGGAGTCGGTCTGCCCGAAGTAGCGGAGAAGGTGGCGGCTGCGGCATTCGGTCTCTTCGGTGACATAGTCAATCATCGCCTCGATGCGGTCGTGCTGGCATTTCTTCAGAAACTCATAGGTCTTCGGCTTGAGGTCTATGTTCTTTGGCATCAGGCGCTCGTGGTTAAGAAAGAGGACGTCGGAAACACTGCTCGGAATGTAGCGGATAAGGTGGAGCAGAGAGAGGGAGTAGAGCTTCTGGTGGAGTTCCGCTTCGGAGAGGCCAAGGCGGGCACAGATTTCGTCCTCATCAATTGAAACGGGGGCGCTGTAGATTCCGGAATATTTCCGCATCAGGATCTCGAGGATACGCGGGAGCACGGGGTCATCGAAATGATAGTTGTAGAATGCGGCGCGATCGACTGCAATCATCACCCGCGTCTTCACATCGACCGACTCGTTGAGTGTCCAGTGCCCGGCTTTTTCTATGTATTTTATTGCATACCAAGCACTTGTCTGGCTAAGTTTAAATTGGCGACAGAAGGCGGCGAAGTCGAACTTATGTTGGGAGAGTTCACCGTATTCGTAGGGAATGCCGAGGAAGATGTGGACTTTCTGGTATATATCCTCTATATATTGCGTGTCGGGAAACGAGACGGTTTCGGTCTGATGGAGCCGCCTCACGTCGGAACTGTTCCATAGCAGGACAGCATAGGAACGCCGTCCGTCGCGACCTCCTCGCCCAGCCTCCTGAAAGTAGGCCTCCGGAGAATCCGGAATGTCGTAGTGGAGAACGAAGCGCACATCGGGCTTGTCTATGCCCATTCCGAAGGCGTTGGTGCAAACCATCACACGGATTGCCCCGCTTTTCCAGGCTTCCTGCCTCTGCGTGCGTGTGTACGTGCCAAGACCGGCGTGGTAGAATGAGGCAGAGATGCCTTTCTGCACAAGAAATGCGGCGAGTTCCTCCGCTTTCTTACGGTTGCGCACATAGACGATGCCTGTGCCGGGAACGGACTCGCAAATGCTGACTATCTGACCGAGTTTGTCTTCGGTGCTCCGCACTATGTAGGAGAGGTTCGGGCGCTCGAAGCCGCTCTTTATCAGCAGTTTCTCCCGGAATCGCAAACGGGTCATGATGTCGTCGGCTACGGTGGGAGTCGCTGTGGCGGTGACGGCAATCACGGGAGCATCGATACAGTCCCTAAGCCGACCTATATTCAAATAGTCCGGACGGAAGTCATATCCCCATTGAGAGATGCAATGCGCCTCATCGACGACGATGTAGGAGACATCCATGTTACGGAGGTACTGCTGGAAGAGGCGCGTGGCGAGACGCTCGGGGGATATATAGAGGAATTTGTAGTCGCCATAGGTGGCGTTGTTGAGAGCGAGGTCGACATCGCGTTTTGTCATTCCGGCATAGACGGCTATGGCGCGGATACCGCGGTCGCACAGGTTCTGGACCTGGTCCTTCATGAGGGCTATGAGCGGAGTCACCACAAGGGCAAGTCCAGGCTTCATCATGGCCGGAACCTGGAAACAGACGGACTTGCCTCCTCCGGTCGGGAGAATGGCGAGCACGTCACGGCCTTCCACTGCCGCCTGCACTATTTCCTCCTGTTTGGAACGAAAGCTGTCGTAGCCCCAATATTTCTTCAGAACCTCTCTTGTTGTCATCACCGCTCACCCCTTCCACCACTACGACATTTCTTCTACTATTTTATCCGTTGTAGCCACGACATCGTCCCAGACCTTCTGACGGTCAGTTTCGTTGAGAATTTCGTGGCGCATTCCCTGGTAGAGACGGCCTGAGACATCGCTGTAGCCAACCCTGCGCATATTCTCGACCGCACTTTCAAAGGCCTTAGGAGAGATGAGGCACGGGTCGTCTGCACCGGAGATGAAGCGAACGGGAATTGACGGGCGTGAGACCTTCCAGCCCTTGGTGGAATAGCAGTCCTGCATGAGGCCGAAGAGGTTGCGGAAGCCGTTTGCGGTGAAGACATAGTTGCAGAGCGGGTCGGCGTCGTACTCCTTTATTATAGAAGGGTTGGAGCAGACCCAGCAATTCGGCGAGGTCTCACCCTTGAAGTTGCGGGAATAGCTGCCGAAAGCGATTTTCTGGATGAGCCTCGGACGGTGACGCTCCCCTTTCAGGCCGCCGATTGCCCTCGCGAGCGCCTTGCCAACGCCGGCGCCAGAGTTGAAGCTCGGACAGCCGCAGACGAAGAGGGCGTCGAGTGTGTCGTCATATCTCTTTGTGTATGAACGCACTGCCATAGAGCCCATGCTATGACCGAAAAGAACGAGAGGAAGTCCCATCCAGCGGCCGTGCGCCCAGCGGTTGACGAGGCGGATGTCATCAATCATCGCCTTCCAGCCACCTTCGTAGAAATAGCCGAGGTCCTCGACCGACCTGACGCTTTCGCCGTGTCCGCGATGATCGTGAATAACCACTGCATACCCCTTCGACGCGAGAAATTCCATGAACGGAACGTACCTTTCTTTGTGCTCGCACATTCCGTGCACAATCTGGAACACGGCCTTCGGAGCGACGTCGTCAACACAAGTCAGCACGGATATTTCCAATCCGTCTGATTCCGATATAAGTTTATGTTTCTCAATCATATATGTATTATATTTTTCAATACTTCTATCGTCGGCAGCGATTGCAAATTCCATACTTCTTGACCACAAAACCGCGACATCTAAATAATTTTCTTCAAAATTATACATTTTTCTTCACGTGTGAAACTTTCACTTCTTTTCGGCTTACTTTTTGTTTTGAAAGTCGGCTGCAAATTTGTATTTTTGCAGGTTGAAATAAGAATTAAGAAAAAAGATTTGTGAAGGATTTTTGAGTATAGATTTCTTTTGGACGCGGGAGTGTACCAGGTGTATATGACCAAGGAAAAGGAATATAGACCAAAAAGACGAACAAAGATTGATATTATTTATTGTAAACCATTTATAAACTATTTTACACTATGAGTAAAATTGATTTGAGCAAGTACGGCATCACGGGTGCGACTGAGGTCGTTTACAATCCGTCCTACGACAGCCTGTACAAGGACGAGCTTAACCCTGAGCTTAAGGGCTTTGAGAAGGGCAAACTCACTGAACTCGGAGCCGTTGACGTGATGACAGGCGTCTATACGGGACGTTCGCCTAAGGACAAATTCTTCGTAATGGACGAGACCAGCAAGGACACCGTATGGTGGACTTCAGAGGGATACAAGAACGACAACAAACCTGTTACCCCTGAGACTTGGAAGGCTCTCAAGGAACTCGCAGTTAAGGAACTTTCAAACAAAAAGCTCTATGTTGTCGACGCATTCTGCGGTGCCAACCCTGCAACCCGCCTCAAGGTTCGTTTCATCGTTGAGGTCGCTTGGCAGGCACATTTCGTGAAGAATATGTTCATCCGTCCGACAGAAGAGGAACTTGCTTCATTCGGTGAGCCTGACTTCGTTGTCTATAACGCATCAAAGGCAAAGGTTGAGAACTACAAGGAGCTCGGACTCAACTCAGAGACTGCAGTTGTCTTCAACCTCACTTCCAAGGAGCAGGTGATTATCAACACTTGGTACGGCGGTGAGATGAAGAAGGGTATGTTCTCAATCATGAACTACCTCAACCCGCTCCGCGGCATCGCATCAATGCACTGCTCTGCCAACACAGACAAAGAAGGCAAGAGCTCAGCAATCTTCTTCGGCCTTTCAGGAACAGGTAAGACCACCCTTTCAACTGACCCTAAGAGACTCCTCATCGGTGATGACGAGCACGGTTGGGACGACGAGGGAGTCTTCAACTACGAAGGCGGATGCTACGCAAAGGTCATCAACCTCGACAAAGAGTCTGAGCCTGACATCTACAACGCAATCCGCAAGGACGCCCTTTTGGAGAACGTTACAGTTGACGAGGCAGGCAAGATTGACTTTGCAGACAAGAGCGTAACAGAAAACACTCGTGTTTCATACCCGATTTATCACATCGACAACATCGTAAAGCCGGTTTCAAAAGGCCCTCACGCTCATCAGGTGATTTTCCTTTCAGCTGACGCGTTCGGTGTTCTTCCTCCGGTTTCAATCCTTACTCCTGAGCAGACTCAGTACTACTTCCTCTCAGGATTTACAGCTAAACTCGCAGGTACAGAGCGCGGTATCACTGAGCCGACTCCGACATTCTCCGCTTGCTTCGGTGCAGCGTTCCTTTCACTCCACCCGACCAAGTATGGTGAGGAGCTTGTGAAGAGAATGAAGGCAGCCGGTGCAAAGGCATACCTCGTAAACACAGGATGGAACGGAACAGGCAAGCGTATCTCTATCCGCGATACTCGTGGAATTATTGATGCAATCCTTGACGGTTCAATCGAGAAAGCTCCAACCAAGAAGATTCCTTACTTCGACTTCGAGGTCCCTACCGAGCTCCCTGGAGTTGACCCGAAGATTCTCGATCCACGTGACACCTACGCTGACGCAGCTCAGTGGGATGAGAAGGCTAAGGATTTGGCCGCACGCTTCCAGAAGAACTTCGAGAAGTTCACTACCAACGATCTTGGTAAGTCTCTCGTAAAGGCTGGTCCGAAGCTTTAAGTCGGGGCGCCTAAAAGGCGGCCTGCTTCGTTGGATGGCTTGTCAAAATCCTCACAACCATAAGGTTGCTGCGGTATTTGACTTCACCATCCGCCTTGCATCCCATCCTTTTATGCATCCCCGCCTCTCAAGTTATTTCTTGAGACGATTCTTGAAAGGATTACTTGAAATTTTGAGATTTCTATATTGGGTTGGTTAGGTTTTGCCTAACCAACCTTTTTTATTGTGATTTGCCGTGAGATTTTCTACATTTTTTGCATAATCTTTGCTATTGGGAGTCGCGACAATAATTTGGAATAATTTAGAACAAATCAAAACGCGCTGAAACAGAACTATCTGGTGGCCGTGATTGTTGCCACCGCTTTATTTTTCACAGGATGCGACAAACAGGAGAATGCTCCCATTTGCCGGACGGGCCTGAAACAGAACAACCTGAAGAACCGAAACCGGAAAAGCCGGATAAGCCTTCAAAGCCCGAAGATTTGGACGAAAACGATTGCATAATCTTCTCTGATGCAGTCTTGGAAAAAGGACTTCTTGCCATAAAGCCTTCGATTGACCTCAATGGTGATGGAAAAATTTCGCTTAGCGAAGCTGCCGAAGTGCGAGAAATTAATTTGAGTTTCGAAGCGCCTCAAGACAGCGGAGAAAATCTTGTGGGAGACATATCCCAACTCAAATACTTCAACAAGCTTGAAAAACTCGGGCTTAAATATCATAAAGTCATCGATGTAACTCCAATTGAAGGGATAACAGCTCTCCGTGAGCTCATACTCATCGGGAATCCAATCAAAACCATAAATACTAAAGAATTGGGCAATCTTGAGATTCTCAGACCCTCGGACACAGATGTCAAGAGCGTAGACTTGAGCAACACCCCAAAACTTACTGTGCTCTACCTTTCACGCACACAAATAGAGAAGCTTGAAATCTCAGGAATGGCAAATATTTCGGAAATACTTGCCATAGGTTGCAAAAGACTTAAAGAAGTAAAACTATCCAATCTTCCGGCAATTAACCGGGTGGACGCATTAAAATGTGCCGTGCTAAGCTCCATCAGTGTCACCGGCTGCCCGGAACTCACTGAACTTCAGATGGACAGTAACCAACTTGAAGGCATCACACTGGAAAATCTCCCTAAACTCCAGAGGCTCAATCTATATAAGAACAAACTCACTTCACTTGATGTGAGCGCATTCCCTGAATTACAATTCCTCTTCATTTTCGACAATAAGATTCAAAAGCTCGATCTGTCAAAGAATCCGAAGCTTTTTGAGTTGCGTGCCAGTGGCAACCTGATGGAGACCGTAGACTTGAGCGCCAACGACAAACTTGCAAGGATCGAACTCGAAAATATGCCAAATATGAAGGTCCTCAACATCAGGAACTATTACTATGATGAAGAAATATGCGAGTACAGCATAGTTGAGGGCAACAATGCACTGGAAAAAGTCATTGCAGATGCCGGTCCAGAGTATAACGCTGTGGTCAATATGTTCAAAGGCAACAGTAAAGTCAAGGTTGTGACAGAGTAGCCACCGCCTACAACACAATCAATCCGGAAGCTGATGTCCGGGGCAATGGACGCAAGGAAATTGCCCCGGATTCTATTTGGCCGGCCGCTTCCAGTTCGTCCAGAACAGCCCTGGAAGCTTCGTAGGCAAGGCGCGGGGTGTTGTTGTTCTCGCTCAAATGACAGAGAAAGACATTGCGCAGGGACGGATGAAAAAAGCGGTGCAGTGCGTTGGCGCACTCATCATTCGAAAGATGACCGTGACCGTTCATTATACGCATCTTCAACTCGTGCGTATATGGGCCGCCCATCAGCATATCCACATCGTAATTGGACTCGAAAACCACCGAATCGGACTCCTTTGCAAAGGCAATCGCCTCGTCGGTAACACGGCCGGCATCTGTCATTATGAAAAAATTGTGGCAACGAATTTCACCGGGCCCTCCGAGCATCTGCGAAAGCGAAGCCCCTTCCGTAAGTTCGTCCAGGGGAATGCGGATTGCATAGCCAATTGTCTGTGTGGCATCGTGCGGGACGACGAAATAGCGTACACCGAAGCCGCACACATCGTTCCAGCCGTTTTCGACAAGTTTCAAGACAGTCGCTCCGAGACTTGCCAGTTTGAGAGTTCGACTGAGCAGAGCGTCAGCCAAGACATCCGAGGTCCAGACCGGTTTGTTGAGCTTCTTGCAGTAGGACGCGAGGCTACGAACATGATCCATGTGGTCGTGAGTGATGAGGACTGCGCCGAAATCGTCTATCGAAAGGCCATGGTCGGAAAGAATGGATTTTAGACGCTTCAGGCTCACACCGGCGTCAATCAAAATGCCTCCGAGACAGTCCTCTCCGTCGAAACGCCCGAGAAAATAGCAGTTTCCGCTGCTGCCGCTCGAAAGGCTCAGAAATCTCACATTGATGTCACTCATTGTCTCCCCCCTCGTTTCATATAGTCTAACGCCAGATCTCCTGTCACTCTAATTCTTCTCATCTTCACAGAATTTTTTGATAACCCCGTATGCATCCCCCACTCCAAGTTCACCGGCTCGGGAAAGATCTATGCAGCCTTTTTCCTTGTCCTTCAGATAAATCTGGACGAGTCCCCGGTTGAAATATGCATCTCCGAGATAAGGGAAAGCGGCTATGGCCTTCGTGTAGTTCTCGATTGCCTTCACAAAATCCGATGACAGGCAGTAGAGATTGGCCAGATTATATAATATATAAGGTATGTTCCCGGCTATGGCATCGGCTTCGAGCAGGTCATCAATAGCCTCGGAATAGTCGTAATGGCGAGTCACCTGATCTTTCACGCGGGCGCGCGTGTTGCCGGAGTCGTCCATCGAGAGAGACTGCACATTACTTTCAATGCTGGATATAAACTCAATCATGTCGGCACGGAGCACCCCTCGATTCATGTAGTAGAATGCCCGATAGAGTTTCTCGACATCGGTCGCCGGAGATTCAGCGATGGCGTTGTCGTAGTGGGCTCTGGCAAGATTGTACTGTCTGTCACGACTGTCGGCAAGAGCCAGGAGAAACTCTTCCCGAGCCGGCGAAAGTCCTTCGCCGCGAAGTTTCGTAAAGTCTCCGGAACATTTCACCGTCCCAGTGTTGTCAAGCGTCACAGCAACTGGAAGGCTGCGTTCGAAACGCTGTAGAAGCGGGTTTTCATAGACATGAGAAGTCATGTAGTTGCCCTCATCAGAGGCGTCAGCAGGGACAAAACTGAACATCGGACGAAGTTTGATGTCGACGTCGCGGTGCTGGAGCATCTCATCGTTAAAGTCCTTCTTCGCGAAGTCAGCCTCAAAGGCAAGCAGCGAGCTGTATTTCTTCGTCGTATCGGCAAGCGAGTTTTCATCGGTGACGTTCTTCGCACGATATTCCGCGACCTTGCGCTGCGCCGTCTGATAGTCAGCTTTCGAGTCCTTCTGCATTCCGAGAAGATTCTTGACGTATGAGCGGTTCATATACGCCTTTGCGAAATCGGGATAGAGTTCAATCGCCCGGTCATAGTCTTCGAGAGCATCGCGGTACATTCCGAGTTCGATGAGCACGGAAGCCCTATTGAAATGCGCAAGGACATTGTCAGGATTGATATTCAGCACCCTGTCCAGGTCTTCGAGAGCCCCCTCGTAGTCGCCCAGCTGGGCCATTATCAGGCCGCGGTTGTAGAGGGTCAGAGCGTTGCCCGGCTCGTCCCGGAGCACGCGATTGAGATCCGACATTGCCTCGCGGTACTTTTTCTGCTCGTAGTACATCAAGGCGCGGTTGAAATAGGCAAAGGTATTTGAAGTGTCTATCGCGATCGCCTTATCCATATCCTCTATCGCAAGATCCATCCGGTTCTGTGCCGCGTAGAGCCGCCCCCTGCGGACATAGCCTTCGGGGTCGAAACGGTCGAGACGTATGGCCTTGTTGTAGTCGGTCATCGCCTTGAGCGTGTCACCAAGGAAAAGATAGGATGCACCGCGATTGAGATATGCCGACGGGTCCTTCGGTTCTTTGCGGATGTAGCGGTCGAAATCCTTCACTGCGTTGTCGAACCGCTGTGAGAGGAAATAGGTGACTCCCCTGCTGAAATAGAGACCGGAATAGCCAGGACGAAGTTCGAGAGCCTTATTTATGTCGTTCAGCGCCGCATCATAGTTCCCCGTGCGGCTTTCTGTGATACCGCGGTAGTGGTAGCCGGAGGTGAAGACCGGGTTGATGCGCACGGCGGCGTTGAAGTCCTGTTTCGCTCCTCGGAAGTCCCCGAGGTTGTATTTTGCGATGCCGCGGAAAAAGTAGTTTTCGTAATCTGTCGTGTCCAGACGCGCGAGGACGTTGAAGTTCTCTATGGCCTGGGAAAACTTGCCGTCGGCGAGAGCGGAGCGTCCACGATACATGAACATGTCCTTGTCGTACTGGGCGAAGGCCGGAACTGCCGCAAACTTCATCGGAAGAATGGCGGCAATCACGTAAAGTGTGGAATAAAATGCTTTTCCCAGTTTGCTCATCGCGAAAAAATCACTACTTTTGGCGGCGTTTTGTGCAATCGATGGCAGATGCGCCAAAACTCAAAGACACATAAACATGCAAAGATAATCATTTAGCGAGCATTTTAAAATAGATTCTATGCCCATTCGGTCAAATATGATAATTTTTTCCGGAATATCAGCCGGCCTACGAAGAAGATGCCTAACGTCGGCAGCGGCTCTTGTCGGGCTGTTTTTCGTCTGCATCAACGCACAAGCGCAGCGTTTCCCGGCAAGAAACGTGGTGTGGGAAGCAAAGCTCAAGTGGCAGGTTGCCTTTCTTGCGGACAGCCTCTGCGACGGGCGGGCAACAGGCACGAGAGGTGGGACCGAGGCCGCTTTTTTCATTGAACGCAGGTTCCGCGAGGCCGGTCTTGATCCCATAGGCGAAAGCGGTGCGCAGGAAGGCTATGTGCAGTCGTTCAGGACGGAAAGCGGTGCTGTCGGACACAATATCATCGGGTTCATGAACGGTTCGAGAAAAGTTCACGAGAGCGAGTATGTCATTGTCGGGGCACATTTTGACCATCTCGGAAACTTCTCAGGCAAGATGTATCCTGGAGCGGACGACAATGCTTCGGGAGTTGTTGCGGCAATCAGTCTCGCGGAGATGTTCCGGATTTCGAAAATCATCGGTAAGGCATATTTCAAGAACATAATTTTCGTAGCTTTCGACGCGAAGGAAAAAGGATTGTCGGGTTCAGCGGCATTCTGGACGGCACTCGAAAACGGAAGATTCCGCGACCCTATGACAGGAAAGACAATATGGCCGGAGATGGTACGGTTGATGGTCAACATCGACCAGATTGGGTGTTCGCTCTCCCCTCTCGACTCCGGAAGGGAGGACTATCTGCTCGCGGTCGACGGAGGCACGCTCGGAAGCCGTGAAAGCGAGCTTCTGGATTGGTGCAACCGCATTTTCGAGACCAATCTCGAACTCTGTCACAGCTATTACGGCAGCGAGAACTTCACCAAAGTCTTCTTCAAAATCACCGACCAAAACGTCTTTGCGCAGCACAGGATTCCGTCCGTGCTCTTCACTTCCGGCATCACAATGAACAACTACAAGCCCTGGGACAACGCCCAGACCCTCAACTACGAGGTCCTCAAACGCCGCATCTGGCTCATCTGGCACTGGCTGGAGTATCAGCTTTACTAAGATGGTCTACTTTGGAAAATAATATCATCTAAAAATTATTTTCCGTGTTGTCATTTCCGGATTTAGATTGACTTGGCTATGATAGAGGCAATCTGTAAAAAAACGGAAAAAATGCTATTTCGACAAAAAAGTGCTTAAACAACAATTCGAAAATTGCTCAAACGACAATTTGAAAGTGCTCAAACGACAATTTCCATAAAATACTGAATTTTAACAGAAAAAGTTTTTGTGATATTTTGGGCGCTGAATTGCATTTACTACCTTTGGGGAAGACAAAGATAATAAATTCAAGCCTATATGAGCAGAAGAATCACTTTTCTCACCTTGTTTCTGTGGCTGATGACGGTAACTTTTCCGGTCATTGCGCAGCAGAAAGCAGACTCGACCTACACCTTCCGCTTCGTTCCGCAGAAGGATATGTTCTACGTGCCTTGGAATGGCAATGACACGGAACTTGCCCGCCTGTTGGAATGTATCGAAAACAACAAAGCGACAATTCTTGACGGCAAGTTGCCGCTACTGGTTGACGGCTACTGCAATTCGCCGGGCGGTGAGGCCGAGAAGCTTGCCACGGCGAAGATCCGTGCCAACCGTGTGAAATCAGAACTGATTACACGCGCGGAAATCAGGGAAGAAAACTTCATTACCCGCAACCATGCGACAGAGGGCGATTTTGTCACCGTGCGCCTGACGGTACCGGTAAAAGAGACATCCGTAACGGATGCGGAAGCGCAAGTACTACGCGAAGCTGAAGCCGCACGCTTAGAAACCGAGAAGCGTGCCGAACAAGAACGGCTTGCCGAAGAGGAACGACTTGCCCAAGAGCAGCGGCTTGCCGAAGAGCAGCATAAAGCGGAAGAAGCCCGACTTGCCGCGGAAAAGTCAGAAGCCGGGAAAAGCGCTCAACAAAACAAACTTACCGACACGCCGTCGGAAACAAAAATCACAACCGATTATCATCTCTCCCTGCGTGCCAACCTGCTGCGCTGGGC
>ULRB01028903.1_pt1 | contig 59226 bp, 57 predicted proteins | sample 1955051 | NCBI WGS metagenome assembly ULRB01 (sample SAMEA4835671, study PRJEB28245) | human gut metagenome | biome: gut microbiome; material: fecal sample | place: Denmark | collected 2008 | reverse complement strand
TCTTTGAGGTTGGAGTGTCAAGTTTTATTATACTACATCACAATATTAAGTATCAGATCATTTGTATCAATCGTCACGCTTTCGGATTCAGACGGTGTGAATGTAATAATCGGCTCAGCTATCAGGCTTCCTGAATTTTGAACTTCAATATAACTTGTTGCATTTGTCAAATCTATGATTTTCTGAGCAACAGAATAGGCAAACGGGTCAAATTCCACTTTGCATTCAAGCTCAAATACACTATTCAAAACATCACGATATTTTGTTCTGTCAAAGAGAGCAAATTTAGCTGAAATTGAAGTTTTTACATAGTTGTCTTTAAGAATTGTGACCGGGGTTGCTCTTATGCCGTCACCCATAAGGAAGAAAAACAAATCGATTGAGAAAAGGCTGTTGTACCTGTAATATGGTACAACAGCCTCACTATAATTTATAAACAATAATTCTTTTGTCTGTTATATGTCAATTTGATAACTTCCGCCATTGTTGCAATGAACACCGTATTGCTCGGTGGATAATCCGCATCGATATATGCACTCTTAAGCAGCTTATGAGACCGATTTAATGTATCACTATACCCACACTGCCTCAATTGATGTACGGATTGCTCTTTCCACGCTAAGAGCAGAAGCACCATACTTTTCGGAAATCACAGAATACAAATAAGAGTATCGCTTGTTTTTCTGAAATATATCGGGATGAAGAAAAATAACCTCTTTTAAGTAGGTAAATCCCTTCAGATTAGGCTTTATTCCAAGTTCAAGAAGCGATTTAGTAACAAACTGCATCAGTAGTGTTTCATTTTCTGTGGTTGGAGTAAGAGTATTTTGGTTCATTTTATTTTACATCCTTTAATAAATACTATGACTTCCCACCACCATAATCAGCACAGGCATTACGAACACAGTCACATTAATGAGAGTTGCTGAGAAACGGCTCTTGCTGTGCTTTGAGACAAGGAGCATTGCGAGTGAGCAGATGGTGAAAATATCTGTCCTCACAAGGAAAAGTCCAAACGCATACTGCCAAACATTAAGGGGCAGAGCAAAGTCCGCAAAATACTCTAAAGACTGCACGGGAAGATTAATTCCCTGCATGCCGTATTTCGAGAGAATATTGAACAAGTAAGGAAGCATTACTGCAATCGATGCGAAAACACTGAGCGTTACAGTCACGATTATACTGTGCTTCAGATAAGACTTATTTCCCGAAGCTGTGCTGTAAATCACGCTTGTAAGTCCTCTTGACCTGTCAAATGAGATTAGCGGAGATACTGCAAGTACGGTGAAAATCATAATCAACAGAGCCATTTGCAGGCTTTCGGTATTTCCGTTCACACCAAAGGCTCGCTTATAGCCTGTATCATAGAAAATCTCGGTATCGTACTTGCTGTCACGGATTGCCTCGCACCTTGCCTTAAACATAAATAGTGCACCCTCACGCTGAAGCTCGCCCTGAATTTCCTGCATACGCTCAATTGTAGTATCGGAGCTCATAAGCTCCTCGTGAAGCATAGAAAAATACTCCTCATCGATGCGGATAACCTCGTCGGTCTGAGCAGTAACAGCTCCTGAATTGTCTGTTGTGTAGTCCTTGTAGTAGTAATCCGTAAGGTCAGCAGGCTTTGTAAATGACAGGTGGAAAATCACAACTGCTACAAGCCATCCTGCAACAAGATAACCTGTTTTCTGCAAAGCAAGGGACTTGTGAAACGCATAGTAAAGCTTGCCGTGAACTTTATGTTTTATACTCTTCCGCCTGATACCGAGAAAGATTTTCCTGTACTCTCTGTTTTTCTCTCCTGCAAAGGTTTTCACAACTGCAAAAATCAGCAGAGCGATGAGAGTAGTCCACACAACAGGAATAACAATCAGAGCGTTGAAGGGCTCGTTAAACAGATTGATATTACGGTATGTAGAAAAAATGTTGTCGGGCTTTATAAAGGAGACAAGGTTAAAATCGTGGAGCAGTCCGTAGTTTGAAAGGGTTGAAATCTTCGTATAGAGCAGAACCTCTGTTACTGCGACAACTACTGATATTCCGTAAATCTGAGCGTTGTTGCCTGAGAAAGAGCATATAAATGCGAATAAGACTCCCCACAGGAAGCCTCCGAGACTTTTGAAAATAAAAGTAATTAAAAGATACTGCCACAAACTAAGATTGAAGCTGCACTCAAAGAAACCGTTTACAGACTGTATAGGACGGGTAAGATCTCCAAGTCCGTAGGTAAATCCTCCGATTGCAAGATTTGCTCCAATAAAGACAAGGTTTGCCAATGCCGAGAAAATCAGCAGTACCAGAAGCTTGTTTATGCAGAGACTTCCTCTGCCCTTGCGGTAGGAGTGAAGCAGATTTAATATACCGATTTCCTTGTCCTTAGTGAACACAAAAATCGCTGACGCAAAGATTACAAAAACAAGCAGAATGTCCGATATATCGTTGAAAAGGACAATTTCAACTTCCTCAGAAACCTCAAAAGGCAGACTATTTATCTTAACATTATCGTAGACCGTTTCCGTTTTCAGAGCATTTTTGTAGGCAAAGCTGTCTTCATCGGCGAAAAATGAAATGCCCGTTATGCTCCGACAGCGCTCCTTTATGTAGTCAAGGAACCCCCCGTAGCCTTTAATCTGAGCATATCGGTCACGGGCAGAGCATATTGCGTCGGGAGAAAAGCCTCCCTCACCCGAAAAAGCAATGTCTATCTGCCGGGTTATGTAGGCTTCTGCTTCCTCTTCGGACATTGACTGAATTGCGGAGTAAATCTGCCTGTACTCATCAGGAGAAGCATGACATCCTGCAATGTCCCAAAGCGTGGAAACTATACTCATCACAAGCACCGCCGCAATGATGAAAAGGAACGACTTATAGCTGAAAAGCTTCTTCAGCTCATAACGCAGAATTCTCATATCACTCGCCTCCGTAATAGTGCATATAAAGGTTTTCAAGGGATTTTTCCTCAAGGGGAAGCTCCGCTGTCAGCTTTTCGAGAGTGCCGCTGTCGATGATTTTTCCGTCCCTGAGAAGCAGAATTTCCTTTGCGATATTTTCGATATCGGAGATAATGTGAGTGGAGATTATGATTATCATATCCTTTGAAAGCTCGCTGACAAGGCGTTTTATGATGACTCTCTGCTTCGGGTCAAGACCCGCTGTGGGTTCGTCCATAATTAGCAACTTCGGACTTCCCAGAAGTGCTGAGGCAATGAGAAGCCTCTGCTTCATACCACCCGAAAATCCGCCGATTTTCTTGTCTGCACAGTCATCAAGCTCCACCTTTTTAAGGAGCGACAGAATTTCCTCCGTAGATTTTTTCTTATCGAGATTTTTCAGCGCAGATACATAGCCGAGAAAATCAAAGGCGGTCATACTGTCATAGAGATTCTGCTGTTGGGGCATAAAACCAAGCTCCTTGCGGAATTTTTCTCCCAGCGAAGAGGTTTCCTCGCCGTTCCACAGAATCTTTCCGCCGTCCTTATCGGCACTTAGATTGCCTGTAATAAGGTTCATAAGAGTTGTCTTGCCTGCTCCGTTAGGTCCGAGCAGTCCGTAAATTCCCTTAGTAAATGTGAATGTAAAGCCGTCAAGAGCCTTCTTCTTTTCGTAGTGCTTGCTGACGGTTTTTATTTCAAGTTTTGACATAACACATTCTCTCCTCACTCAAAAAAGACTGTCTATTTCCTCACAGGGGATTTTCTCGAAAACGATATTTCCGTCGCTATCCTCACCTTTGACAATATAATTATTTTTATAAATTCCAATTGCAAATGCATCTTTATTTGAAGAGATTTCAATGTCCTTTTTGGTTTTTATATCAAAGCACTTTGAATCATGCCATACTTTATCATTAAACAATGACATAGTATTATATGATAATATTTCTGGACCAGCAATAATTTCACCTATCTCTATATTTTCAATGAATAGTTCTTTATCGTTTTCTTCAGGAAAATAAGTATGATATCCATTCATAGAACACATTGAAAAATTATCATCAATCTTATTAAACTGGTGCGTATCAATATTAAATGTATATGTTTCACCATATATTACAGGCACAAAGCCGCTTTCCAACTTTTCAGGAGTAATATCTTCCTTAACGTAACTAATTCCGATATAAAGTTCATTTTTATTTTTTCCCATTAAATACGTAGTTGTAGAATTAATGGCAGAAGGATATTCGTTGTATAGTGTTTCCTCATCAAAAACTTTCCCATATTTTGTAATTTTGCCATTAGATAAATCCAAAGAAAATAAGCTGCTTCCGCCTCCAGTATTACTTGAAATAACATTTCCGAGTTCGTCATATTTGGGATTGCCGTAATTTGCAGTAAAGTAATAATCTGAACCTACAAGATAACATCCACCTGAATCATTAGCGTTAACCCCTTCTATTACAGCTACATCTTCAGTATTCATATTGTTAAAATCATATTTTCTTATCTGTGTTTCTAAATCAAGTAGCATTTTTCCGTCTTCTTCTGAATAAGATTTTACGTTTACAAAAAAATACATACAGTCATTATATATGACAGGGAGCTGTAAACTATCCTTTAGATACAAATTAATACAAGATGAGGTGGTATGTGTGCAATTAGGTACATTGCACAGTATTGTAGTTTCCATTGTTTCATAATTGATTACTGAGGGATTGCCGCCTTTATCAAAAAACAGCGCATAATCTTCAGCTCTTACTTCGTACCAGTTATTGAAAACTTCAAGATTATTAATAGCACGATTTTCTCCATTTTCTTTGCATGAGGTCGATAGGATTAAACACGGAACAATAAAAAGATAAACGAAAATTCTTTTCATACTCTTCTCCTTTTTGTTTAATTTTAATACAAAATATAAACTATTTATGTAGTTGAAATGAAATAATTTATATTTAATTGATATAATTACATTCAACCCTTGAAATAATATATTTCAAGGGTTGAACAACAATAAATTCGATATTTTACTGAAATTATAACGTTACAATCATATCATCGTCACCGCTTATACCGTTTATTGTCGCTGAATGATATGATGTTACTTTAATAAATTCTCTCTCAGAATCAGCTGGAAAGCCCACTGGAACTTTGCCTCTTACAGCATAATTGCTGTCAGATAAATATTGTGTTGCCGTATAATATCCTTTAACTGAAACATAAACAAAAGAACATAAGCTAGAATTGCAAGTTGTACTTCCAGCTGCCTTAACAGCTGAACGCATTCCTACCTTCGCCATCAGGTTAAGAACCGATTTTTTAGTGTTTTTCATCGCAACAACCTCCTTTCCTCAATTTTTCTATTATCATTGATACAGCAACTGAAAGCATCGCCATATCCATAACAATGGTTGATTTTATAAAATACATATAAATTACTGACGAGAGAATAACCGTTATAAATGCAAGTGTAACCGCAATTAATCGGTATTTTTTCTTCTCTTCATCTGCAATAGGCTTATATATATTCTCAATAGGTGACAATACAAAATATGTTAATATGCACAATACACATAACATCATATGAACGGCACACGAATATTCAAAATCCAATTTCAATATAGCCATTACAATTGCTATATTAATTGCAAAAATAGTGTTGCATTTCAGATATGTGTCGGCGTGATATCCTCCACAGTATTTTCTTAAAGTAACAAATACAATAAGAAATACTATACATTCCATAAGCTGAGAAAACATTAATCCCAGAATCAAACCTATAAATAAGCTTAATGCTCCTGATATCAGTACTTCAAATCCATAGATGTAGATATCGAGATGTTCGTTTTCTATGATATTGTTTTTAAGCAAAATACCGGTTATATATTGAGCTAAAGATGTAATCATTTCCATCACCCTTTAACCCAATTATATAACCGGTATTATTAATTGTCAATCAAAATGTCGAGTAATGTCGAGTTTGGTATTAATTTTGTCGAGTTTGGTAATTTACAGCATTTTTTATACGCTCCTCAATCATATAACCTTTCTTTTTGAGCCAAATATCTGCAACGAAATATCCATTTTTCTCGTAGTAGGTTTTCATGCCATCATATTTGTCAACAATCTGCGAAATCGAATAAACGCCAAGGCCATGCTTTGACTTGTCCTTTTTGGTAGTGTGTAACTGTCCGTTTTCCTCAAGCACCGAACTTTCAATTCGATTCCTTATCAATATACATAGATAATTCTTTTCATTCCTTATACTTACGGTGATCTGCGGAGAGTCAACGTTGAGGCTTGCCTCAATAGCGTTATCCAGTAGATTGGCAAGTAATACGCAAATATCAATATCGCTGAAATCAGAGAAATCAGACTCAATCTCTGTTTTGATGTCTATTTTGTTGGCATGACATCGGCTTATTTTCATATTAAGGATACTGTTTACAGCACTGTTGTCAATATAAATATATTTGAAAATGCTCGTTTCATAGTCATGTAGAAGCTGTTTTAAGTATGTTTCCGCCGCTTCTGTGTTTCCATTCTCAATATTTCCAAGAATACTTAATAAATGATGTCTCAGGTCATGTTCTGCTTTCTTTATTTCACGACTGATGTTGCCTGTTTCCTCAATCATAGTCTTTTGTTCTGAAAGCTGGAGCTCCAGCATAGATATCCTAAGCTGATTCTGACTTTCTTTGTTTATCTTTTTCATAATGCAGAAGATGAAAATATCTGCAAGAAATACACAGAATATAGACAGAAAAATTAACTGTTCTTCATTTTAATGATTCAACTGTAACTTAACAAGGCTGATTGATATAATTAATGTGATAAGAAACAGAGCCGATACTATAAATGTTTCAAATCTGTTGAACTGAAACTTTTCCTTTCTGTAAATATGTATAATTATCCTCGATGCAACGAAAAACAGCAATTTTGTAAGAAACAACGCAAGCAATCTTGCACCGCCAACTGCCATAAAGACAAATGTATCAGGTGTTCCGAATACAATTCCAAATATATATGTAACGGACATATTAATACTTAATATTACAGAAAGTGCTATGATCGGAATCAATAGCTTCATGTATGTTTCTTTTTGAGTGCAAAAAATGGAATATACAGTGAATATAATAATTGTAATCAGTGCCAGCCAGCCTTCAAAGCTGAAATATTGATTGATAATAGTTACATATATCGTAGAAATTGTCAGGGTAAGCAAAAAAGAAACTGTTTTTTCAGTCCTGAATACTTATACCCGAACATTTTCCCTATCATATCCAATACAATATAATTTTCAAAAAGTGTCGTAGCAATCTCAATTATGTTCCAAATAGTCTTCATCATATTCTCCTTGAATAAAACTGAAACGCTTCTTTAACAGCAGCGATCTTGCTCCTGCTTATAGGAAGCTGATATTTATTATTCAGTACAATGGTGTTTTTTTCGATTGAATAAATATATCTGAAATTCACAAGATATCGGGAATGAACACGAATGAAACCGAAGTGAGCATATAAATTTTCAATGTTATTAAGGCTGTCACGCAATGTATACTTCTTCTTGGGAGTAATTACATCAATATAATGATCGTCACTCTGCATATACATAATATCGTTAATCAGGCACTTAAACTCATTGCCCGAATCAGAAAAAGTGATATACTGCTGTCGGGAATTGATTGTCTCTATTAATGTCTCAAGAATTTCTTCTATTTCTGTTTCAAGATATTTTTTTCGTATAAATCCTAATGCTTTAAATTTATACGCTTTATAAACCAGTTCATCATGATTCGTAACGAATATTATTTCGGCAGCTGAATTTGATTTATTAAGCTGAGAAGCAGCGTCCATGCCATTCAATCTGGGCATATCCAGATCGAGAAATATCACATCGAATGGTTGTGACTGATTTACATCCAATAAGCTTTTAGCATCGGTATGCAAGCTTAATTCGCAGTTTATATTATGAGCAGCAAATTCTTTTTTAATTATCTTTCCGATATATTTAATATCTGTTTCATTATCATCACAAATCGCAATATTCAAAAACCTTTCAGCTCCTTTTGATTTTATTATACCATTCTCCAACAAATTTTACAATACTCATTATCCGGATACTTAATCTGCAATCTTACCCTATGAAAAACGTTGATCCATACGCTGAAATTACTTCGAGGGAACAGTTCCCAGAAGTGTTCTATAGCTTTTTCCTTTGCTTTCTTGACACCGTTTTCAGTCATCATTTCAAGAGTGGCGATGTCTTTAATTGATGTAGTATAATAAAACTTGGCACTTCAACCTCAAAGAAGTTAAATGGAAAAAGAAAAAATGGAGGAAAAGGAATGTCAGAAAATAAACAATATGAAAATGAGTACAAAGTGCAGGCAGTAAAGCTTGCAAAAAAATAGGGGCGGTAAATGCAGCGAATGAACTTCAAATAAATGAATGTATTAATAATACATTAGCTCTGCATTATTTTCAAATATTTCATCGAATACTTGACAAAAATGATAAAAAGTGATATAGTTTATAAGGCTTAAAAAGGGGAGCTTTATGCTGAGAGGAAACGAGATGTTTCGACCCACAACCTGATTCGGATAATGCCGACGTAGGATAATATTTATAATATTTCTATGCCATCGGCTTATGCCGTTGGCATTTTTTTGTGCACGGTTAGTAAGTCAAGAAAAATTGAAAGGATTATTTTTATGAAAACACAAAAAACTCTGCGATTTGTTGAATCCGGAATACTTATTGCAATTGCTACTGTATTGTCGGTTATTCAGCCTTTTCAGCTTCCGTTCGGAGGAGGAATAACTATTGTAAGTATGCTTCCGATTGTACTTATATCATATCGTCATGGTGTTAAATGGGGTCTTTTCTCCGCATTTGTTTACAGTTTGCTTCAAATGGCAACTGGCTTTGCAACTGTAAAAAGCTTTTTTGTTCCTGAGGACTATGCATTGCAAACAGGCTTATGTATAGTTTTCCTTGACTATATACTTGCTTACACAATTCTTGGCTTTGGAGGAATATTCAGAAACAAGTTCAAACCTGAGGTAAGCTTATGCCTTGGTTCAATTGCAGCTCTGTTTATGAGATATATTGTTCATATTATTTCAGGAGCTATCTTCTTTGGTTCATGGGCAGAATGGTTCTTTACTCAAGAAGGTTTTTACAAAATAGGCGATACTATAATGAATAATTTTTCAGGCAAAGGACTTGCACTGATTTATTCTGTTTTCTATAACGGCCTTTATATGATACCCGAAATCATTTTAACAGCGGTCGCTGCATTCGTAATCGGTAAAGTTCCCTATATCGCAAAGAAAAAAGATATATAATTTTTATAGTCTAAATTAATAAAAAACGGTAATAATATAATAGTCTTTTAAAGGCAATACTATATGTACTTTGTGCGGTGTTGCCTTAGATTTTATATTTGAAAGGACTGTTTTTTATGATTGAACAGGATACTATAAAACTACTGCGGGAATGTGATTCTGGAATAAAAATGGGAGTGTCCGCAATAGACGAGGTACTTAAATACGTTCATGATGAGGAACTTAAAAAGTATCTCCAGGATTCACTTGCTGAAAATGAAAAAATCAAAAATGATTTGCAAAAACTTTTAATTGAATATCATGATGACGGTAAAGATCCCAATCCAATGGCAAAAAGCATGTCATGGTTGAAAACAAATGTTAAGCTTGCTGTAAACGAATCTGATGATGTAGTTGCTGATATTATAACAGACGGCTGTAATATGGGAGTAAAAACATTATACAGATATTTAAATCAGTATAAAGCAGCAGACGAAAAATCCAAAAATCTTACTAAAACACTGATAAGTCTTGAAGAAAAGCTTGCTGCAAATCTGAGAAATTTCTTATAGCAAAGTAAATCATTTCGTATATTATATAGACAAAAGGTCTGCTTTTAAAATCAAAGCAGACCTTTTTATATTTAGAGCAATACATTACAAAGCTTTTTTGATATGCTTTGTGCAATGTCATCTTAAATTCATTTTGAAATATCGTTATAAATTTGTTCGGGTGTAAGATGATTTTCTTTAAGCACATCATCAACAGAATATCTGTCCAAGAATTCCTTTTTCAATCCATAATTATATACCTTAATATCAGAATGGCCATAAAAACGTGCAATTTTTTCTCCAAATCCACCGTCAAGTATTCCGTCCTCAAGAGTTATAACCTTTGAGTGATTATTTTTGAGTTTTTCAAGCATTTCCGCATCAATACCAGTAATATATCTCGGATTGATAAGAGTCGGAGCTTTACCGTTTTTTTCAGCTATAAGTTCAGCAAGTTTTTCACCAATCTGATAGAAATCGCCAAGTGCAATAACAGCCACATCTTCTCCTTGCTGTGTAATCTGATATTTATTAATATCGCCGTAATCTGTATCAGCAGGCTTATCTGAATGAATAACTCCGTTGCATGGAATTCGGATAGCTGTAGGATACTTATTCTGCTCAATACTCCAGGCAAGCATTGCAAAATATTCTTCACAGTTTGTAGGTGCCAGGTAAACAAGATTAGGAATATTAGACATCATTGGTATATCATATATTCCGAGATGTGTCACATCGTTCATTCCATAAACAGACGCAGTATTTACAAGAAGTGTTGCCGGACTGCTGTTAACGCATAAATCCTGAGAAATCTGGTCATAGGTTCTCTGAAAGAAACTTGAATGTGTTGCAAATACAGGTTTGCCGCCGTTTTTTGCTATTCCTGAAACCATAGCAACTGCATGTTCCTCAGCAATACCAACGTCAACAAACTGCTTGCCGGCTTCGTTACGCTTGTCTTCAGTAAAACCGATATTCGTAGGAACTGCTGCAACTACCGCAACTACCCTTTTGTCTTCCTTCATCTTTTTCATAAGGTACTCACATGTCATATCACCATAATTTTCACTGCTGTCTGTAAATTTCGGTTTGCCTGTTTTTATATCGAAAGGCATACACCAATGCCAATTTTCCTTTTCAGCTTCAGCAGGAGCATAGCCTTTTCCTTTAAGTGTATTTATATGAACAACTATAGGATGATTTATATCCTTAACTTTTTCAAATGCTTCTATCAGATTGGTAATATTATTTCCGTCTGCAACATAGATATAATCAAGTCCCATAGCTTTGAACAGATTACATTCACACGTTCCGTTTGAGTCACGCAAAGCCTTTAAATTCTTATAAAGTCCACCATGGTTTTCAGCAATAGACATATCATTATCATTTACTATAATTATAAAATTACTTTCAAGTTCAGAGGCAAAGTCAAGCCCCTCCAAAGCCTCGCCGCCGCTAAGTGAACCATCTCCAATTACAGCAATGATATTTTCTGTGTCACCCTTCAAATCCCTGCCCTTTGCAAGTCCGCAGGCAAGACTGACTGATGTTGACGTGTGTCCGACATTGAAGAAATCATGCTCACTTTCCTCTGGATTGGTGTACCCCGAAATATCAGCAAAATGCTCATCATCAAAATATGCAGATTTACGTCCTGTCAGCATTTTATGAATGTAACTTTGATGCGAAACGTCAAAAACAATTTTGTCTTTAGGTGAATTAAAAACATAGTGAAGTGCAATTGTTGCTTCAACAAATCCAAAGTTAGGTCCGAAGTGTCCTCCTTTTTTAGAAAGACGATTCATTAATCCATTTCTGATTTCAGAAGCCAAAGCATTAAGCTGTTCTGCATTAAGCACCTTGATGTCTGACGGCGAATTTATATTTTCAATATACATAATAAATGCTCCTTATTCGTTTACCCATTTATCTATATCTGACTGTGAAATACCTGCTGAAAGTCTTTCAGCTTTTCCCCATTCTGCATCCGGTGCAGAAGGTTTAAGTTCAGAAATAGTGTTTCCCATTCCGCTTGAACCTGATGTTGCAAATACAATTATTTTCTTTCCGGAAAAATCATACTTTTCAAGAAATGTATTTACAATTGTTGGTGCTACATACCACCAAATAGGAAATCCAAGATATATGGTATCATATTTTGAAATATCAAGATTATTATCGGCTATTTCAGGACGAAATGACTTGTTTTTCATTTCTACAGACGAACGGCTGTTGCTGTCCATCCAATTAAGGTCTGCTTTTGAATAAAGCTGTGCAGGAACAATTTCAAAAATATCTGCATTTGCTGACTTTGCAATTTTTTCTGCAACTCCTTTTGTTACTCCGCTTGCACTAAAATATGCTACTCATTTCTTACTCATAATAATTACCTCCGTTTTTAGTGTGTGTTGACTTAAGGCAATACCGCATAAAGCTTGTGCGGCAGAAACGCAGATATATTTTTCGTCAGATTGCATAGAATTTTTGAAAGCATACTGTCGTATGGTGAAAAAATTATGTGTAATATGACGGAAAATTTGCTAGTTTATGACGTACAAAGTCTTTTGACGTGCTTTGTGCGGTGTTGCCGTTATTTCAATTTATTATATTGCTCGTCTGTAACGGCTTCACACCATTCTGTAGAATTATTCTCACCGGGAACCTCAATCGCAAGATGTGAAAACCAACTGTCAGGTGCAGCACCATGCCAGTGTTTAACACCGGCAGGAATATTAATACAGTCCCCCGGATTCATTTCAACTGCATCTTTGCCAAATTCCTGATAATAACCTCTGCCTGCAATGCATAACAATATCTGACCCCCGCCTTTATCTGCATTATGAATATGCCAATTATTGCGACACTTAGGTTCAAATGTGACATTGAAAATCCCAACCTGTGAATCAGATATTGGAGCAAGATAGCTCCGACCAACAAAATATTGTGAAAATGCATCATTTGAATCACCTATTGGAAACATCATTTTATTTGCATATTTTGATTTCTCATCATTTAAACACTTTTCATTATCCCATACAAGCACTCCTGTTTTAACTGCTTCTTCATATTTTTTTATCTTATAGTTCATTTTTTCCAATGCATCATTATATGTTTTGCGTTCAGCCAAAATTCGCTCTCTTGCTTCCTTTAAAAGACTGCATCGGGCTTCAAAGGTATTATCGCCTTCCCTGAAAAGCCGAACATATTCAATTAAAAGCTCAATCGGCATTCCTGCACTTCGGAAACAAATTGCTGTTTCGACACATTTAATATCCTCGTCAGTATAATCCCGTATTCCTCTGGCATTTCGATTAACTTCCGGTATAACACCTACACGCTCATAATATCTCAGCGTATCAGGACTTATATCGAATTTGCTGCAAACTTCTTTTATTGTCACAGTTATCCGCCTCCTGAAAGTTATATTTTATTGCAACACCAACAAAATCTTTTACGTTTTTATGAAATGTTGCCTTATATAAGTCCAAAAAATCAGTAAATTTCAGCCAATAAAGTTGCATACTGTCTTATTTTTTGGATTTATATAATTATACCCCTTGGAGTTAACTCTAAGTCAATACCTATTTTATATTTTTGTAGGATTGTACAAAATCAAAAAGCAAAAATGTGTATTTTGACCAAAACACTTTTGTGCGGTGTTGCCTTAAACATGCAAATAAGACCGATTGCTAGTACAATCGGTCTTATTATAATTATTTGGTTTAAGCCAATACAAACAATACTTTTTTTAGAAATCAACTTCTGTATCATAATAACAGCATTTAAGAAGCTTTTCCATTTCCTCAACAGAAGGCTGACGAGGATTTGAACCTGTACATGCATCTCCAATTGCATTAACTGCAATATCATGCAGTCTTTCAAGAAATACATTTTCAGGAACAAAGCCGTTTTCAACAGGATAACTGTCTGCACCATAATTTTTAATGCAATGCGGAATGTTAAGTTCATCATTCATTTTACGTAAATATGTAATTAAAGCTGAAACCTTGTCATCATCTGAAGCATTTTTATCAGCAATTCCCATATAATCAACAATAACTCTGTAACGCTTTTTAGCTGTTTCATCCTTTGCATTGAATGCAATAACTTTAGGAAGATACATTGCATTTGCTGCACCATGAATTATATGTGCACCGTAATCAGCAAAAGCTGCACCTGTCTTATGTGCCATAGAATGAACTATGCCAAGCAATGCATTTGAAAATGCCATTCCTGCAAGACATTGTGCATTATGCATTCTATCACGAGCTTCCATATCACCATTATATGAAGCTGTCAAGTCCTTCATTATCATTTCTATTGCATGAATAGCAAGCGGATCAGTATAATCACAATTTGCTGTTGATACATAAGCCTCAATGGCATGTGTCATAGCGTCCATACCTGTATGTGCAACAAGCTTTTTAGGCATTGTTTCTGCAAGTTCAGGGTCAACAATAGCTACATCAGGAGTTATTTCAAAGTCAGCAATCGGATACTTTATTCCCTTGTTATAGTCTGTAATAATCGAGAAAGCAGTAACCTCTGTTGCTGTGCCTGAAGTTGAAGAAACTGCACAGAAATGTGCCTTTTTTCTAAGCTCAGGAATTCCGAAAACCTTGCACATATCCTCAAATGTACAATCAGGATATTCATATTTTATCCACATTGCTTTTGCAGCATCAATTGGTGAACCGCCGCCTATAGCCACAATCCAGTCAGGCTGGAATTTCATCATAGCATCTGCACCCTTCATAACTGTTTCTACAGAAGGATCCGGTTCAATTCCATCAAATATACTAACCTCCATTCCTGCTTCCTTCAGGTATGACTGTGCCTTATCAAGAAATCCAAAACGCTTCATAGATCCGCCGCCTACGCAGATCATTGCTTTTTTTCCTTTAAATGTTTTGAGTGCTTCAAGTGAGCCTTTTCCATGATAAATGTCACGAGGTAATGTAAAGCGAGCCATAATAACGTCCTCCTTATATAATAATCTGTATTATTTTAAGTGATATTGGATATATATATTCCAATCACTATAGTAATTTTATCACATTCAAACAAGTAATGCAATTGTAAAAAATGAATAACGATTATGACTTTATGATATAGCAGGAGTTTCGCACAAGTTTTTATAAAACACAAAACCCGACAGCATAGAATTATGCACAGACATTCAGTTTGAAATCAGTGCATTTATTCTATGCTAACAGGTTGTTAAGGCAATAAATTTTAAATAATGTTACAATTTGCTATTTAACAAATTTCATGCCCTCTCCTTTATTTTCCTTTGCATCATTCCATGTTATTGCATTATCTTTTTCAGTAAAGATTCCGCTTCCATCAGTATAAATTATAGTAGTTTTTGGATCTTTATTTTCCTCTTCATATTCGTAATAAATTTCTTTTGCATTGCCATCGCATACCATACTATTGCTGTTTGCATCATATTTTAATGTATATGTCCATTCGGTATTGGCAAAAGCACTGTCTGCCCATGAAACTTTACCCTGATATGTACCGTCACCATTATCAGAAATATTCAATGAAGCTCTGTCACACCACCAAGTCCCCAAGAACTTTTCTGCTCCTGAATTTTGATTTATTTCCGATTCGCTTTCAGCTTTACTGCTATCGGAAGTATTGCTTGAATTATCGTTTACATCTGCATTTTGAACTTCTGACGATTCGTCAGTACTGTTCTCAGCTGCTTTTTCTGTAGTAATTGCTTCGGTTACCTTTTCAGTGGTTTTGGATTCAATAGTTTCCTCTGAACCTTTTGTCTGACTTTCTGTTGCCGAGGTTTCTGAAACACTGCTGCTCTTTGAATCTGCTGAATTATTTGCTCCGCAGCCTGAAAGTGCTGAAATTAACGCAAGTGAAACAGCGAAAATCGTAATTTTTTTGTTCATAGTTGTTCTCCTTTTTTCTCTTTTTAATATATGTTTTATACAGTATCGCACAAAGCTTGTACATTACTGCATTAATATTATATCACTGTTTTTTTGATTTTGCAAATAAAAAATAATTTTTATAAAAAATCTGTAAAAATTATTCAGCACCATTCATTATACCGTCAATTATTTTGCTGTTCCATGAAAGAGTTGAACGAGTTAATATACCAAATGCAGAATCACCTGTTAATGAACCGTTATCCCAAACAAAGCACTTAATTCCGCAGGATTTTGCAGCTGAAATATAATAACTGAAATATTCTTCTCTTACTGAATCATCTGCTTTATTTACACAACCGAATTCCCCTATTATTACAGGTATTCCCTTATCTACAAATTTTGATTTAAGCTGTTTGAACTTATTGGAAAGTTCAGTTTTATCAGCATCAGTAAAACTTGTTGTTTTACCGTCTGAGAAATTCCATGGTGCATAATAATGAACAGAAATAATTATGTTTTTATCGTTTGGTATTGCAATGTCATTTATTGCAGCGTCCTCAGCTGATGCAGCATAGGAGGTTATTATCAGACTTCTTTTAGCGTTATTTCCGCCTGAGCTTCTTACAGTATTTATGAAATCCCGCTCATATTTATTAACAACTTCCCTTTCCTCTGCTGTTCCGCCGCTCCATTCAGCTGTGCTTCCGACTGTTCGGGGTTCATTCATTCCCTCAAAAAGAAGTGTATCATCATAATCTGCAAATCTCTCTGAAATTTGTTCCCAAATAGCACATAGCTTTTTGCTGTTTTCGGCATACTTATTTTTATCGGGTACAAACCAGCTGTAATCATCATGATGCATATTAACTATAACGAACATATCCAAATCATATGCATAATCAACCACTTGTTGCACTCTGTCGAGCCATTCTGAATCAATAATGTTTCCGTTTAAATGGTCAGACCACGTTACAGGAATACGAATCGCATTAAATCCCTTATCCTTTGCTGATTTAATCATTTCCTTAGTTGTTTTCGGATTTCCCCATGCTAATTCAGCATCTGACGTTATTGACGCATAATTGAATGGTTCAAGAGAATTTCCCAAATTCCAGCCAACTTTAATTGAGTCCACAATTTCAGATGAAGTTCTGAAACTGCCGTCCGGACTTTTAGCAGAATAAGAAGGGTTTTCTTCTTTTGTAGTTTCATTTTTGGTTGGTTCAGGAATACTTGAAACTGTGTTGACACTATATTTGACAGACACAGAATTTAACGTAACGGAAGGCTGCTCACTCCACCAATAACCAAGTGAAATTTCGCCGCCGTTTACAAGGTCATTTTTTGCTTGTTCAGGTAAAATCCATGTTAATGATAAAGAAGAATTATCGGTAAAAACAGCAATATCCTTTGACTGATAACGTCCATTGTCAGATGAAGCACAGAATGCACCGGTAAATTTTCTGAAAGCTCCTCCCGAGCTTATATTATATGTAACTGCCTGAGGTATGCAACCGTTCGGTATGACATCATTAACTTTAAAACCAACAATGTTATCCTTGCTTTCGTATTGAACAGATGCATTGATTTCTTTTTCAGCAGTTCCGTCAACAGGGATCTCCCTGTTCCTTGTAAAGCTGCATACAACAGTATCAAGTCTTATGCTTTGAGTATCGCCCCACCAGTAGCCGAATAAAAGCTCACCGTCAGCAGTGATGTAGTCCTTTATGCTGTCAGGAACCTTCCAAACAATTTCACCATATGTTCCCTGCGTAGAAGCTGTAATATCTTCTGACTGAAACCAGCTTTTATCAGTTGCAGCAGCACAGTCTGAATTTACTGAAACTCCAAAGCCGCCTGTAAATTGACCTATATTGCTTGAATCACCGGAATATATTACAAATGTAAATGATTCAATTTTGTCACCTGATTCTATCAAATCCGATAAAGAAAGTTTATATGTATTTTCTCCGTCCTCACGGCTTATCAATGCATTCGGCGTTACCTGAGTACCAAGCGTTGCTGAGATCTTTTCAACAGGACTTACATGAACTGTTGTAGGTTCCTGAGTTGCTTCCTCTGTTAAAGCTGTTGTTTCATCAATCGGGTCATTTTCATTTGCTTGCTCACTGATTGTCAACGAAGAATTGTCTTTTTTTGATTTTTTTTCTTTTTGGCAACTTGTAAATGACAGTGTAACCAATAATGCAGTCAAAACAGCTGTTGCTTTTCTAAACATTTTTATCCCCCTAATTTTTATATGTTAAATTCAAACATTACTGCATAAAATAATGTTTGCAATTTCAGCAGGTGAAGAAACAATATGATCAGGATTTTTGCTGCACAATTCAGATTCACTGTTAAATCCCCATGTACAGCTTATGCACTTTATTCCTGCATTTTTAGCAGTTTGTATATCTACGCTGCTGTCGCCTATCATGTATGCCTCATACGGTTCGGAATAATCTGATAAAATTTCTCTTATAACCTGCGGATTCGGCTTTTTCTCCAGTTGTGGTTTATTGCCAAGTATTTTGTCAAATTTTATATCAGGTAAAATCGAGTGCAAAATCTTAACAGCAAACTCATGTGCTTTATTTGTAGCAACAGCCAGTCTTACATTATTTTCAGAAAGCTTAATCAAAACCTCACGTATGCCATCGTATACTTTCGTTTTATCAAGACAATGCTGTTCATAATAATCAGAAAAAAGCTTTAAAAGTTCATCTGTATAATCTTTTTTATTATCAGGTAAAGAACGGAAGCAAAGCTTTCTTATCCCATTTCCGACAAACGTTTTATATTCATCCAAGCTGTGCAGCGGAAGCTCCAGTTGATTAAGCCCGAAATTCACAGCGTCAGCCAAATCCTGAATGGTATCAGCCAATGTCCCGTCAAGGTCAAAAATTGCAATTTTCTGCATAAAAAACACCTCTATAATCTTGATGCAAGCAACTCTGAATATTGTTGCCTGAACTTTTCAAATGTACCGTTATCCAACGCATCACGTATCTTTTCTGTAAGCGTATTATAAAAATACAAATTGTGCATAACAGCAAGTCTGCCTGCAAGCATTTCCTGTGCCTTAAAAAGATGACGTATATATGCCCTCGAAAAATTCCTGCATGCAGGACAGTCACATTCCTCATCAATAGGACGTTCGTCAGTTTCATAGCACTTATTTGTTACATGCATAATGCCTTTCCATGTAAATACGGTAGCATGACGTGCATTTCTGCTTGGCATAACGCAGTCAAACATATCCACCCCTCTTGCAACCGCCTCGATTATATTGGACGGAGTTCCCACTCCCATAAGATACCTCGGCTTATTTACGGGCATAAAAGGTTCAACCACATCAATTATCCTGTACATTTCTTCTGTTGGCTCACCTACGGCAAGTCCGCCGATAGCATATCCGTCAAGATCAAGTTTTGCAATATCCTCCATATGTTTTACTCGAAGGTCATCAAATGTACAGCCTTGATTTATACCGAAAAGCATTTGTTTCTTATTAATTGTATCATGCAGACTGTTAAGACGTTCCATTTCTTCTTTACACCGAACAAGCCAGCGTGTAGTACGTTCAATTGAATTTTCAGCATACTCGTGAGTGGCAGGATTTTCAACACATTCATCAAATGCCATTGCAATAGTAGACCCTAAATTAGACTGTATCTGCATACTTTCTTCAGGTCCCATAAAAATACGTCTGCCGTCAATGTGAGAAGCAAAATACACGCCCTCTTCTTTGATTTTACGCAGCTTGGCAAGTGAAAACACCTGAAATCCGCCGCTGTCGGTAAGAATAGGTCTATCCCAGTTCATAAACTTATGAAGTCCGCCCATTTCTCTGATAATCTTATCACCGGGACGCAGATGCAAATGATATGTGTTGCACAATTCAACCTGAGTTTTTAATTCTTTAAGGTCAAGAGATGATACTCCTCCTTTTATTGCGGCGGCAGTTCCCACGTTCATAAAGCATGGCGTCTGAAAAGCACCATGTACTGTTTCAACCTTGCCGCGTCTTGCTTTGTTTTCCTTTTTTAATAGTGTATACATAAATTCTCCTTAAACAATAAACATACTGTCACCGAAACTAAAAAACCTGTATTTTTCCTCAACTGCTTTTTTATATGCATTCATAGTTTCATCATATCCCAAAAATGCCGACACAAGCATAATAAGAGTGCTTTCAGGCAGGTGGAAATTAGTTATAAGACCGTCTATCACTTTGAATTTGTATCCAGGATATATGAAAATATCAGTATATCCTTCATGCTCAGATATATCATTATAAAATGAAGCAACACTTTCAAGTGTACGGCAAGTTGTAGTTCCGACAGAAATTACACGTCCGCCGTTTTTCTTTGTTTCGTTTATAAGGTCAGCAGTTTCCTGCGGCAGATAATAATGTTCGCTGTGCATTTTATGGTCAAGTACATTTTCTTCTTTAACCGGACGAAATGTGCCAAGTCCCACATGAAGCGTTACAAAAGCTGTTTTAATTCCCATTTCATTCAGCTCACTAAGCATTTTCTCCGTAAAATGCAGACCGGCTGTAGGAGCAGCAGATGACCCCAATTCTTTGGAATATACAGTCTGATAACGCTCCTTGTCCTCAAGCTTTGCCGTTATGTACGGTGGCAGAGGCATTTGTCCCACATCTTCAAGTGCGGTAAAAAAATTGCCCTCACATTCAAACTGAACGATTCTGTTGCCGTCATCCTTAACCTCCTTGACTTCTGCAATCAAACGTCCGCCGCCAAAAGAAAAACGTGTTCCTACCTTGGCTTTTTTCCCCGGACGGCATATAATCTCCCAAAGCTTATCCCCTTTCTGCTCAAGCAGAAGAAATTCAATGAATGTCTGATTGTCTATCTTTTCACCGTAAAGACGTGCCGGTATAACTCGGGAATCATTCATTACAAGCAAATCACCTTTTTTAAGGTATCTGCATAAATTATAGAAATGGTCATGACATATTTCACCGCTTGTTCTGTCAATTTTCATAAGTCTAGAGCTGTTTCTTGGTTCCAGCGGAGTCTGGGCTATCAGTTCTTCAGGAAGCTCATAATAAAAATCTGATTTTTTTAGTTCTTGCATATAAACACCTTTCAGGCATCTGCCATAAATAAAAATTTAAAAAAATTCTCAAAATATATTGACATCAAAATATAAACATGATATTATAATTATAAACAGGTAGAGGTGCGGCTGAGATCAGTAACAAAAAGCAGGATGACCATTCCGTTTATGTTTTGTGAAAGGCGATGCTGCCGAAGGACAGTTTCCGGTAAATTCTGTTCTGGTCAATGGCTTAACAGGCTCTTGACTGTCATCATGCATTTGATGGAGAGCTATCGACACGATTAACTGCGTGTTCGTATATTTCTATTATAACGTATGATGAGCCGGTTTGCAACCGGTTTTTTTATTTTTTAAAATTTTATTTAAGGAGATTATTATTATGAAGCAGTATAAGGTTGGTATTATTGGTGCAACAGGCATGGTTGGTCAGCGTTTTGCTACACTTCTTGAAAATCATCCATGGTTCAATGTTGCGGTTCTCGCTGCATCACCTCGTTCAGCAGGAAAAACTTATGAGGAAGCAACAGGAAAACGTTGGGCATTAAAAACTCCGATGCCTGAAAAAATGAAGAAAATGATAATGCTTGATGCAACTGCTGATATTGAAAAAATTGCTGAAATGGTTGACTTCTGCTTCTGTGCAGTTGATATGAAAAAGGACGAAATAAAGGCTCTTGAAGAGGCTTATGCAAAGGCTGAGTGTCCTATAGTTTCAAACAACTCAGCTCACAGAGGTACTCCTGATGTTCCTATGGTAGTTCCTGAAATCAACCCTGACCATATTGAAATTATTGAATCTCAAAGAAAAAGACTCGGTACAAAGCGTGGATTTGTTGCAGTTAAATCCAACTGTTCTATTCAGAGCTATGTGCCTGCACTTCACCCGCTTATGAAATTCGGCATTAAAAAGGTTCTTGCATGTACATATCAAGCAATTTCAGGTGCAGGCAAAACATTTGAAACATGGCCGGAAATGGTGGATAACCTTATCCCATACATTGGCGGCGAAGAGGAAAAGTCAGAACAGGAACCATTAAAGGTATGGGGTAAAATTGAGGGAGATAAAATTGTAAACGCATCAGCTCCTGAAATTACAACTCAGTGTCTGAGAGTACCTGTATCTGACGGTCACACAGCTGCTGTTTTCGTCACATTTGAAAATAAGCCTTCAAAAGAAGAAATCATTAAGCTTTGGGCAGACTTCAAGGGTGTTCCTCAGGAGCTTGAGCTTCCGTCAGCTCCAAAACAGTTCATTCACTACTTTGAAGAAGATAACAGACCTCAGGCTAAACTCGACAGAAACCTTGAAAACGGTATGGCCGTATCAACAGGCAGACTTCGTGAGGATTCACAGTATGACTATAAATTTGTAAGCCTTTCTCACAATACATTAAGAGGTGCAGCAGGCGGCGGCGTTCTTCTTGCAGAACTTCTTGCAGCAAAGGGTTATTTTGACTAATTACAGCTGTATAGTTTCGTAACCTGCTGACTAAAATGACTTCAAAAGGATGTAGATTAATGTCTGAAAATTTAAAAATAACAAGAGCTTCCAAAAATGACAGCGAACTTGTATTCTTGCTTACAAAAGAACTTATGGCTCATCATAAAATGCTGAATGTTTTTACAATGAGTATTTCAAAACTTGAAATGCTCATTGAGAATGACTGCATAAAAAGCTATATTGCATACAGCAATAATGAACCGATAGGCATACTTAACTTTTTCTATATGTATACCACGTTCACAGGTGAAAAGATTCTTTATATTGAGGATTTATACGTCAAAGAGCAATACAGAGGCAGTGGTGCAGGAAAATCCTTTTTAGATTGTGTAAAGGAAATTGCAAAAGAAAACCACTGCGAAAAAATTGAATTAAAATGTGCACAATGGAATACTGCATCAGGAAAATTTTACGAAAAAATCGGATTTGTACCTGATAAAGAATGGATAACATACACCTTGGATAAATCAAAATTCTAATCATGCACTGAAAGGAGTGCTTTTATGAAAAATACATTATTTACCGGGGCAGGAATTGCCATAATTACCCCATTTAATGAGGACGGTTCTATTAATTATGAACGACTCGGCGAAATGATCGACTACCAGATTGAAAACGGTACAGACGCAATTATTATATGCGGAACAACAGGTGAAGCCTCAACTATGTCTGACGAAGAACATCTTGAGTGTATTCGTTTCGCAGTAAAAAAGGCTGCTAAGAGAGTTCCGGTAATTGCAGGAACCGGCAGCAATGATACAGCTTATGCAATTAAGCTTTCAAAGGAAGCTGAAGAAATTGGTGCTGACGGGCTGCTTCTTGTTACGCCATACTACAACAAGACTACACAGCGTGGTTTAATTGCTCATTTTACTGCTATTGCAGATGCAGTAAATATTCCTATAATTCTTTATAATATTCCCGGAAGAACAGGCATGAGTATTGAAATATCAACAGCAAAGGTATTGGCAAAGCATAAGAACATTGTGGCAGTAAAGGAAGCAAGCGGAAATATCGGATATACAGCTAAGCTGATTGCTGCATGCGGTGACGACCTTGATGTTTACAGCGGAAATGATGATATGATAGTTCCTATTATGTCATTGGGCGGAAAAGGTGTAATTTCAGTTCTTTCTCATGTTCTTCCAAAAGAAACTCATTTAATGGCTCAGTACTGCCTTGAAAATAATTTTGCAGAAGCTTCAAAGCTACAAATAAAGTATCTTGACCTCATCAATAATCTTTTTGTCGAGGTAAACCCAATTCCTGTAAAGGAAGCTATGAACCTTATCGGAGTAAATGTTGGCGGATGCAGAATGCCTTTATATCCGATGAGTGACGAAAATCGTGAAAAGCTTAGAGCTTCACTTGCAAAGCATGGGCTTATAAAGTAAACAGAAAGGATTTTTAAAATGACCGGAATAGCAATTTGCGGTGCAAACGGCAAAATGGGAAAAACCATTCATAACTGTATTTCTGCAAGAGAAGACTGTAAAGTAATTGCAGGAATAGATATTAATACTGAACAGTATGCGGACTTCCCGATATTTGACAGTCCTTCCAAGCTTCCTGAAAAACCTGACGTAATTATTGATTATTCAAATCCTGCTTCGCTGGATGGACTTTTAGAATACTGCCTTTCAACAGGTACTCCGATTGTCCTTGCTACAACAGGATACAGTGATGAACAAATCAACAAAATAAAGTCAGCAGCAGAACAAATTCCTGTGTTTTTTACATTTAATATGTCCTTAGGCATAAATCTGTTGGTACAGCTTGCAAAAAAAGCGGCATCTGTACTTGGTGACCAGTTTGATATAGAAATTGTAGAAAAACATCACAATCAGAAAATTGATGCTCCAAGCGGTACATCTATAATGCTTGCAAATGCCATTAATGAAACTCTTGATAATAAATATCATTATGTTTATGACAGACATTCACAGCGTAAAAAACGTGATAAAAATGAAATCGGAATGCATGCCATAAGAGGCGGTACTATTGTTGGAGAACATGATGTTATTTTTGCAGGCCATGATGAAGTGATTACCCTTTCACATTCAGCAGCTTCAAAGTCTGTATTTGCAGAGGGTTCTATTAATGCAGCCGTTTATTTAAGTGATAAACCTACAGGACTTTATGATATGTCAAGCCTTGTAATATAATCTAATATATAAAATGTTAACAAATAAACGGCATACCGTAAAAAACTACGGTATGCCGTTTTCTAATAAGCACTGCATGAATATTTGTATAAGTTATATGAAATCAATACCGTACAAAATTTGTGCGGTATTGAGCAATAGAATAGTATTTATCTCATTCATGGAAGAAATACGGAAGTGCATCATAAATATAATGTCTGACATATCCCCACCAATGAGTTTTTCCGTCAGCAACCAAGTAATAGAAATTTCCCTTTGAGAAGTCAGATGTATATACAAACTGATCCATCTTTTTCATTTCTTCAATTTGCGGATTCATGTAAGGATATGCTATATCATCAGAACCTGTAGCTGCAAAAATGAAGTATTCATCTTTATTAAGTCCCGATTTATCTACTGCATCCGCAACAGATTTTGCCTTGTTATAGCCACCTTCAGCCTCCCAGTTATCACCGCTTAAAGGCATGAAATAACCAACAATATCAAGTGAATTAACAAGTACAGCCCACGTAGACGCAGAACCCATTGAAAATCCGCCATATGCCCTGTGCATTCTTGAATCTGCAATATCAGCAGCAGAAGTCGATTTAGCATATGTGGAGTATTTGCCCTCTACAAATGGAATAACGCTTTCACGAAACTCTTTGTAAAATGTTCGAGCCTCACACTTATTAAACGTAGGTGTAACTACAATCATTGGTTCAAGTTCACCATTCATAATCATGTGATCCAGAATATTATTCAGCTTTACGTCATCACTAAAAATTGTGTTTTCATTCTCCCCGCCACCATGCATCAAGTAGAAAATATTATACTGCTTGTTATCATCATATCCATATGGTAAGTAAACATTAAGATTATTGCTGCCGTTTATGCCGTTATATGTTTCCTTTTTTATAGTACCTGCCTGTGAACAGACATTCATATACTCTCCGGGTGCTTCACTGTATGTAAGAGCAGAATTATATTTAAATGCAGTATTATTAGTTATAGGTGTATTATCAGGAAATTCGGTTATTTGACGCAATACAAATTTACGCATTAAAAGCACATCATTTATTTCAATCTTACCGCTTCTGTCAACGTCAGCCGCAATTTTTTGCCTTGCAGAAGTAAATCCGCTAATTAACCCTCTCCTTGCAAGTACAATATCAAAGCAATCAATTACCTTGTCGTCTGTTATGTCACCAAGAATTATATCAGTAGATTGTCCTGCACCTTTAATAACAGTATCTGCAACAGCTCCAATTGCTTCATCAATGTAGAAATTGTTTGTAGTTTCAGCAGTTTCAACGTAAAGCTGCATATTTGAAGCATCAGAAGGTATTTTATAATTTGTATTTGCAAGCTGTATCCATTCGCCTGCAATTCCTGTTCCCTCAGCAATTGTAGAATATTGCGTTTCACCGTCAGCATCCTCATATTGCAGTTTAAGGTAAAATTTATCAGTTGATTCACCGTCAAAATAGCTTACGTTGACACTAAAACTGTACTCATTACCTGGTATAAACGCACGAGCATTCAAACTTCGTGTAGTTCCGTTCCAAGCACTTGTTCTGTTCTCTACAAGCAACGCTTCCTTGCCGGCATACGCTGTTCGTCCGCTTGTAAGAACATCAGCATTACCTCTTCCTGCCCATGTATCTACATCACCTTCAAATGTACTGTGAAAATAATAACCGTTTTCATCAGGTTCAATTGTTCCGCCAACAGAACCTCCTTCACCCCATTCAGATTCAGGAATCATTGAAGTAAGTGTTTTATAAGCAAGCTTTGGCTGATTATTCTTATCATAAAGCAAGGCGTCACTGCCTGAACTGAGCCATGAATTAGCGTCATTCGGTCCCCATATACAAACTGCAGTTACTCTTCCTGTTGATTGTGGATTTGCATTCCAATCCATTGCAGCTTGGAATATAGCCTTGTACTTATTTGCCTGATCCTGAAGTGAATATTTACCATTTTCAAGTGAAATATCCAATTCTGTAATCTGAACATCACAGCCAATGGACAAATATTTTTTCATTGCATAAATATATGATTCTGTTCCTGCAAACCCCGTAGCATTTGCCGGAACATGTGACTGCATTCCTACGCCGTCCAACAAACCTTTTTGATAAAGTGATTTACACATATTATATATTGCATCACGTTTATGATCCCAGTATTCATTATAATCATTGTAATAAAGTGCACAACCCTCGGGAGCATATTTTCTTGCATATGTAAAAGCTTTTTCAACAAAACTGTTATCACCGTAAATTTGTACCCATGCAGATTTGCCGCCGGTTACTTTACCGTCACCAGGTTCACGAGCACCGCCGTTATTAGCAGTTCTTTGACTGTCATCACTTACACATTCATTTGCAACATCATAAGCGTATAAATTCAAATCAGGATATTGAGTTTTAATGGCATTAAACATATTTTTGATGTAGCTTTCCATTCTGGCGTCCATAGTTGATTTATCAACCCAATCACTATTGGCATTGAAATCTTTTTTGAAGAACCATGTTGGAGTCTGACTATGCCAAACAAGAGTATGTCCTCTCATTGCAATATTATTCTGTACGCAGAAATCCATAATAGCTGCTGCACTCTGGAGAGAAACCCCTATATTTGTTCCGCTGCATTGAGATTGAACAAGAGTAGCGTCCGGCTTTGTTTCATTTTCGCACTCAATGCTATTATAATCCTTAATGATATTTGCCGTTATTGCAGAGTTTTTAATAGTCATATTATTAAGAATATTACCAACTCTGAAATACGCAGCAAACTCATCTTTTAATCCCTTTTCTGAGCTTGCCGCATAAACAGCATTCATATTTTTTTCAGTTGTTATTATAACATCATCAAAGCTAAAATCATTTGTGCTGTCGGTAGTAATTGTAATTTTAAACTCATAACTGCCTTTCGGTGCAGTGTATTCTGTTGAAAGTTCTGTCCACTCCCCTGCCTTTACATTTTCTGAAATCAGTTCAACATTTTTCTCTTTGTTTGTTTTCTCATCGATACAGAGCAGTGAAACACGGAAATTTTCTGCTTTTTTGCTATAAACCATAACAGAATAATTATACTTTATTCCGCCTTCAAGGTAAAAGCCTTTTGAAGAAGTAGCTCCATCCTCAGCAGAAACACGTCCTTTGACAGTCATTCCTCTGGAATCTTTGTATCCTGTACCATTTTCAGCAGTTATTTTGACGGTATCTGAATTTCCATACCAACCGTCATAATTTGACTCAAAGCTGTTATGCACAACTTCAGAAGCATAAGTTTTTACTGACATTTCGGGCAACCCTGCCGCCATTCCTGCACAGCAGATAAAAGCTGTTAAGCCTGCCATTATCTTATTTTTTGTCATTATATACATCCCCCTTTTTGTTATTCAGATTATACACTATTTGCAAACAAATGTCAAGCACATTTATTAAAATATAATATAAAAATTAAATAGTATACTCTGGCTATTATAGCAAAACAATAATGACTATGTAATAAGAATAACTAAATAATTTATTTTAAAGCAATAAACATACTTGATTTTTTGAGCAGAATTTTGTATAATTTATTTATAAATCTTCAAGCATAACTTTTTAGAAATGCAAATTATTACATACGACAAGGAGGAAATATTAATGAAATATAATATTTTTAATCGCAAGATATTCGCAGCTTTTTCTGCTGCAATTATAACTTTTTATTCATCAGTTCATTTTTTACCATGTAAAAATTCAAATGTATTTGCTAAAGAAAATAATTTATATGTGGGATATTCCAATATTTCTGAAAGCTACTCAACAGTTCAAAGTGCGGTTGATGCAGCGGAAAGAATAAATCCTTCTTCGGAAAGTGAGCGAATTATTATCCATATTGCTCCGGGAACATACCGTGAACAAATAAATGTAAATACACCATATATCAGCTTTGTAAATGATACACCGTCACGGGAAGTTTTGCTGACATGGTATTACGGAATCGGATATAAGTATTACAGTGTTGGCAGCAGCGGAAATTATAATGCAAGTGCTGCTGCTTCAAAATCATCAAAAACTGAACCAATAAAACGTTGGGGATATGCTGTTGGATTAAGCAATAAAGCAAATAATTTTCGTGCAGAAAACATTACATTTGAAAACTCATTTAACCGCTATGTAACTGACGAAGAAATTGCAGACGGAGTTGAAATAGCGGGAAGCCAGTCAATTACATTGGAACGCAAAAAAGGTTCGGACGTAAAAAGCAAGGCTGCTACAGAACGTGCTGCAGCAATTTCAATAGAATCTGCAAATTGTGAATTTTATGATTGTGAGTTTCTGGGAAGTCAGGATACACTTTATACAGGCGGTTCACAGGGGTATTTTAAAAATTGTTTTATACAGGGAAATACCGATTATATTTTTGGCACAGGAAAATACATTTTTGATAACTGTGAATTAAATTTCGGAGGATACAGTTCAAACTCAGTAGGAGGATATATAACTGCAAACAGAGGAAACGGTGGATATTTATTTTATAACTGTGAAATTACTGCAAACAGTACTTTAACCGTAAATCCGGGTTATTTCGGCAGACCATGGGGAGATGCAGATGTAGCATTTGTCAATACAAAATTACAATCTGAAGATATTATCAAGCCTGTCGGCTGGTGTTCAATGAGCGGCAGAAAGCCTGAAGATGCAGATTATAAGGAGTATAATACTACTGTAAACGGAAATCCTGTAAATACATCTGCCAGAACCGCAAATACAGTGAAATATTCTGAAAACGGACTTACTCCGAAAGATTACTTTGGAAGCTGGGTTCCATTCTATTACAACTACACTCCGTCAGACAAACCAAATGAAGAGTATAATAAATCTTATATTCTTGATGCAGGCAATATCGAAACAGGAACTTACTCATCACCGATAGAAATTAACGATGTATTCACTATTACGGCCAGTGAGGAAAAAACTGTAAGCATTACTGCTGAAAATATTGTTTCTGACGATAATAAACATAATTTGAACGGACTAATCAGACTTGGCGGCGGCGGATCTCCGAAATATCGTTCTATTCAGATAAATGCTCCTAAGAAAGGCAGATTAAACATATACATGATGTCAAGTAATACAGAAAATCCAAGGACTGTAAACCTGCTTGATGCTTATGGAAATGTAATTTCTTCTATTGAAAATGTAACAGGTTCTTCACTTAAAAAGTATGAATTTTCAATATCATCATCAGGAACTTACTATATCACAAGTTCATCAAGCGGTTTGAATGTAGGCTGTATTGATTTTCAGACTGACAGTACGCAAATTACCGGCGATATAAATTCTGATGATGTAATTGATTGCTTTGACTTAACTGCCTTAAGATATAGAAGCGTCAATACACATGTACAGTCCAAAAACAATGAAATATCAGCAGATTTAAACAATGATGGATTTACAGATAGCTCTGATTTGATAATTATGCAGGATTATATTATCAGGAAAATTGATTGATTTCATATTCGGACATAACAAAAGCCTCTTTGAATTTCTTTTCAAAGAGGCTTTTTAAAACAAACCCTAACATTCAGACTGACTGCAAAATGCCGAATAAAGTTCGCTTTTTTTCAGTCCGCTTTCTTTAGCCGCAGTTTTACAGGCTTCAGAAGTTTTCATTCCTGAGCTAACAAGTTCAGCAACTCTGTCTAATGCATTTTCAAATGTCATTTTATTTTCATCATCGGAAGAGTTTTTTCCGTCTACAACAAGCACAAATTCACCTTTAGGATTTCTTTCCGTATAATAATCAACAGCTTCAGAAAGTGTAAGACGTATTACTTCCTCATAAATCTTTGTAAGCTCTCTGCATAATGATATTTTTCGATCTCCAAAATATTCAAGCATATCCTTTAATGTATAGATAAGCTTATGAGGCGCTTCATAAAAAATCATTGTCCTTGTTTCATTTCTCAATGACTCAAGATGTTCATATCTCTGTTTTTTTGTTACAGACAGAAAACCTTCAAAGGTAAATCTTGACGTATTAAGACCTGAAATTGCAAGTGCAGAAATTGCTGCACTTGGTCCGGGAACAACCTTAACATCAATATTGTTTTCATAGCACATTCTTACCAGCTTTTCACCGGGATCTGATATACAAGGCATTCCTGCATCGGTTACAACTCCTCCGTTTTCACCGTCAAGAAGTCTGGAAATGATTCCTTCGGCAACTGCTCTTGTGCTATGGTCATGATAGCTTATCAGTTGTTTTTTTATTTCAAACCTTGTAAGAAGTTTCAGGGTCACTCTTGTATCCTCGGCACAAATAAAGTCAACGGACTTTAACGTATCAAGCTGTCTTAATGTTATGTCATCAAGGTTTCCAATCGGAGTTCCTATTACATATAGTATACCGCTCATTTTCTATTCCTTCCCTGTGTTGTATATTTCATTAAGCTCGTCAGTAAAGCCCGTATCTGTTCGTATGTACATCTGAGGTTCAACTTTCATAAATGGTTTTGAACCTTTTTTGCCCTCAATCAGAAAAAGCCATGGAGCTTCATCTGCATTTTTTGAAACAAAACGTAGTCTTTTCGGTTCTATATTATTTTTTTTCATGGCATAAATAACGTCGCTTAAACGTTCAGGACGGTTGCATATGCAAAGTCTGCCGCCAAATTTCAAAAGTCTTTCTCCTGCATGGCAAACATCATTTATATTGCACAACACCTCATGTCTTGCTATTTTCTGAGCAGTCAAAGAGCTTTCAATACCTGCATTTGCAGCTTTATACGGTGGATTGCACGTTACAAGGTCAAGCTGACCGACAGGTGCATTTTTCCAAAGTTCTTTTAAATCAGCATGAACAGGAATTATGTTTCTGATTTCACTTTTATCCATGCCCATTTTAAGCTGTTCTACAGCGTCCTCTTGAATATCAACCGCATATATTATTTCAGGCGGCATTTTTTTCTGCATGATAAGCGGAATTATTCCGCAGCCTGTTCCAAGATCGCAAACCTTATCTTTTTTTCTGTAGGCTGAAAAATCAGCAAGCAGAAAAGCGTCTGTTCCAAATCTGTGATTTTTACTTGCACATACAAAAATCTTATCAGTCAGCTTTTCAAAAGAATAATCCATTATTTTATTGTACCTCCGCCGACTACAATGTCACCGTCATAAAAAACAACAGCCTGTCCTTTTGTAACTGCTCTTTGCGGATTATCAAACACAACCTTATAATCGCCGTTTTCGAGCTTTGACAGAGTTGCCGGCTGTTCTGTCTGACTGTATCTTGTTTTGGCAGTTATTTTCACAGGCTCAAAAATATCCTCCTGTGAAATTATATTTACGTCCTCGGCAACAAGCTCTGAAGTATAGAGGTCAACCTCATCACCAATAACAATTTTGTTGTTTTCAATGTCTTTGCTTACAACATAGGCAGGCTTGCCAAGAGCTATTCCAAGTCCCTTTCTCTGTCCTATTGTATAATTGATAATTCCCTTATGCTTACCTAAAATTTTTCCGTTCACGTCAACAAAATCGCCGCATGGAGAGTCAGTTCCCTTAAAAGCTCGGATAAATGACGCATAACCACCGTCAGGCACAAAGCAAATATCCTGACTGTCAGGCTTTTTGGAATTTACCAATCCTGCCTCTTCGGCAATATCTCTTACCTGAGATTTTTTAAGATTTCCAAGAGGGAAAAGAGTATGTGCAAGCTGATTTTGAGTAAGAGAATAAAGAACGTATGTCTGATCCTTGCTCCTATCGGCAGGACGTTTCAGCAGATAACGTTTTCTCGATTCATCATATTCATTTATCGCATAATGTCCTGTTGCAATATAGTCATATTCAAGCTCCATTGCACGTCTGAGCATCTTATCAAATTTTATATGGCGGTTGCATTCAATGCATGGATTAGGAGTTGCTCCGCACAAATAGCTTTCTGCAAACTGATTCATTACATATTCTTTGAAATTATCTTTAAAATTAAAGACAAGATGTTCAAATCCCAACTTATATGCAACACTTCGTGCGTCTTCAACATCTGATAATGCACAGCAGGTTTTCTGTGCATTTTCTGCTTGTATTATATCTTCGTCAGAAAAAAGCTTGAGTGTAACTCCCATTACATCATACCCCTGATTTCTCAAAAGAAGTGCAGCAACAGAACTGTCCACTCCTCCGCTCATTCCAACCATAACCTTTTTCATTAAATCAATCCTTTATTATATCAGAAATCTCAAAAATATTATTTACAGTTTTATGTGCAATACGCCGAATTTTAATCCAATCAGCAGACGCTTCGGAGTCATAAACTCCAACTGTATAAAAACCCGCATTAACAGCAGTTTCAATACAATGAAGCGAATCTTCTGCTACAAGAATTTCATCACACTTGATATTCAAACGCTTTGCACATTCAAAATAAATTTCTGGAGAGGTTTTACCTGACTTAACGTCCTCTCCGGTGAGAATAAATTTAAATCTTTCCAAAATTCCGCAACGCTTCAAAACCGCATTGGCAAGACTTTTATATGTTGCTGTTGCAACACAATATGGTATTCTTTTTTTATCTAAAAAGTCAAGAAACTCAATTACACCTGATTTTAATTGTATGCTTTTTCTGTATTCCTCTGCTACAAGCTCCTCAATTCGCTTAATGACATATTCCTGAGTGCAGTCCAAACTGAATTCATGAATAAAATAATCCGCAGCTTCTTTAATAGTCTTTTTTTTCATTATTTCCGAAATGTTTTCAGGAGGCTCAATTCCATTTTCTCTGAGAAAAATTCTGTCAGTATTATACCATACTTTCATGGAATCAATCAATGTTCCGTCCATATCAAAAATAACGCCTTTTATCAAGATAATTCTCCTTTATATCAGTATATTATCACAGACTGCATTTCAAGCTCATCATATCTTTCCTTAAAAGCATACATGGAGTAGGTCATTTCACCTTTAAGCGGGTCACATACCGTCACAGTTTCATTTGTATAGTCATAACCCGTAAGCACCATGCAATGCTCATTTACATGCCACCATACTTCTTCTCCGTCAGGTGTAGTCCAGCAATATCTGTCCTCAGAAGGAACTAAGCTCATTGTTGCCCATACAACAACAGGGCAGTCATTTGATATGTAATAAAACAGCTCATCAAACTCTGTTCCGGTCATATCAAACACATTTTCATCAGAGTCTGCATATTTAAGATATTTATCGGCAGCATCAGCTATTACAGGAGCATAACACCCAAAGCCTACGCCGCTTCTCGGATCTCCGATAAATGCCTCATAAAATGAAGAATTGCCATTGTAGTCAATATTTAAAAAATCATCACACATTGTAAGCTTATCAACATAATATCCTTTATAATTAAGGAGTGTCGTAAGTGCGGTTATTTCACAGCCTGTAGGAAGTTCAGGATTTTGATAAACAGGCTCGACATTAATATAATAATAATCAGGCAATATGCCATTATTAAACTGCGGCGGCTCTGCATTTACAGCTGCATTTTGTGTAAGCTCATCATCAGCGGATATTGTTTTACTTTCGGCTTTTGGCAGTGTTTGTGAAGATTCAGGGCTTTCAGATGTTGTCTGCTGTTTTTGTGAAGTCATTGATTTTTCGTCAGAACTTGATGATGAAACATTTTGGCTTGTCGGTATCTCATCTTTTTTGTTTTTTGCAGAGCATGACACTATAAATACAACCGTTGCTAAAACAGCAATAAAAGCAAGAGTATTTGTAATCTTTAATTTTCTTCTTCTCATAAAGTAATTTTCCTCTTTCTTGTGAAATTATATCAGGATATACATGCAATAAGCAATTTTAAGGCTACACCGTACAGAAATGCTGCATATGCTTTGTTCGGTGTTGCCTTAAAATAAAAAGCTTCCAAATTATAGTGATTTCAAACACTAAAAAAGTCGAAAAAATTTTTAAAAAACAAAAAATAATTTGCATGCAAACACTGCTTTTATAGACATAAGAATGTACTTATAGACTTCCATCACAGCACTTATCCCTCATACTATCGCAAAAAATACAATTCTACAGGCAGAAATTACGTCTGCCTGCGTCATTGCCTAAAGACTATAATATCACACTTCTGCAAAAATTTCAACTTATTCTATATCAATTGATATTTTTGACCTGTAATCCTTTTGTGCGGAGTTGACCTGTTCTAACGACAAACCGTAAATATCAGAAGCTCTTACTTCAAGAGATGCATACCGTTTTGCTTCTTCACTTTTCTGAGAAAGACGTGCTATGGACGTATCAAAAGTTATAGCAGTTGAGCCCTTTGCTTTTGAAAGAATATCCTTTCCACGTTCATTAAACGCAAGTATCCGTCCATAAGGAGGCAGTATTTTTAAATCTGATTTTTTTATTCCTATAAGTGCTGAAAGCAGAATACGTCTGATTCTTGCCATAGTATAGCGTTTTGTTTTAATATTAAACAGCAGTTCGTCCAAAGAACTTGATTTTCTTGCCTCATATATTCTATGCTCAAGACCTTGTCCAACGTCATTGATTCCTGAAAGATATTCGGGACCAACTGTTCGGAGCATATACAAAATAACCCTCTCAAGACGATTTATATCCCCTATTTCACCGTTTTTCTTTGCTTGTGCAATTGCATCACTCCATACGGGTACAGTAAGCATGCTTATATCACGTCCGCTGCTCAGGATAGCCTCCCTGAGATAAGATGCACTTGCATACTCGTCTTTTATGAACATGCTGTCATGAGATGCATTTTTTCTTTTAATTGTAAATGCTTTCATTTTCGGAGTAAATCTTTTCATTGCTCTCATATACTCTATTGCAAGCAGATTATTGGGTTCGGAAATAATTTCAGCAGCTTCTATACTTTTACGCATAACAATTGAATTTAATGCTTTGGGATAAGTATATCCCATTTTAAGCAAACCGTTTATATCGTCAGCACAGGTAATTGCACATTTCTCAATTATTTCAGCAGTTTCTCTAAGCTGTTCAATATTTCCGCATTCACTCCCAAAAGAAATTTCATCAACTGCTCCCAAAGCTCCAAGAAGATATACTGCACCTTTAGCGTATATTTCTGCTGATGAAAGGCAATATGGCACAGGAATTTCAATAACCAGATCTGCTCCCGATTTAACAGCAAGTTTTGCCCTGTCAAGCTTATCCATAATGGCAGCGTCACCTCTCTGAACAAAATTCCCGCTCATTACCGCAACAATATGTGTTGCACCGTTTTTCTTTGTTTCATTGATATGGTGAAGATGTCCATTGTGAAATGGATTGTATTCACAGACTATTCCGCTTATTTTCATAATAAAACCTCCAATTCAAGCAGTATATCGCAAAATCAATACGTCATTCGTGTAACGAATAACAGACTTACAAAGCCAATAAACGTATTTTCAGCGTTACTGCAGTTATATTTCAAATATACCAACCATTGTAAGTATATTATTTGCATTTTTTTATCTTTTCTGACAAATTTTTGAAAAGGTCTTGCAATTTACAAAAAAAAGTATATAATTATAATGTTAAAGAAATAATAATTTTTTAAGGGGCTGTTATTTTTTATGATTATTTTGGTAGTTAATGCTGGTAGCTCATCTCTTAAATATCAGTTGATTGATATGAAAGACGAGAGCGTTATTGCAAAGGGAAATTGTGACAGAATCGGTATTGATGGTCACATCTCACATAAGACTTTCGATGGAAGAACCTATGAAGCAGACTGTTCTTTCCCAACACATACAGAAGCTTTTCAGAAGCTTGTAGAAACTCTTACAACAGGTGATGCATCAGTTATTAAGAGCATGGACGAAATTTCAGCTGTAGGTCACAGAATAGTTCAAGGTGCTGAAATTTTTGACAAAACAACACTTGTTACCGATGAAGTTATCAAGCAGATTGATGAACTTCAGGAACTTGCTCCTGTACATAATCACCCTCATGCACTTGCTCTCTGGGCTTGTAAAAAGGTAATTCCTGAAAATGTTCCTCAGGTTGTTGTATTTGATACTGCTTTCCACCAGACTATGCCTGAAAAGGCTTACATGTTCGGACTTCCTTACGAGGATTACGAAAAGTATCATGTAAGAAAGTATGGCTTCCATGGAACATCTCACAGATTTGTTTCCGCTGCTCTTGCTGAAACTGTCGGCAAGGATATCAAGGATTTAAAAATTATTTCATGTCACCTCGGAAACGGCTCTTCAATTACTGCAATCGAGGGAGGTAAATCTATAGATACAACAATGGGCTTTACTCCTCTTGATGGTGTGCTTATGGGTACTCGTACAGGTAGCGTTGACCCTTCTGCTGTAACATTCGTTGCTCAGAAACATGGATTTACTCCTAACGAAATGAGTGACTACATGAATAAAAAGTCAGGTTTCCTCGGACTTTCAGGTGTATCATCAGATAATCGTGAGGTTTCTGCTGCTGCCGCACATGGTGATAAAAGAGCATGTCTTGTAAATGAAATGCTTGCATATCAGATAAAGAAAGACATCGGTGCATATACTGCTGCAATGAATGGCGTTGACGCTATCATATTTACAGGCGGTATCGGCGAAAATGATCCTCCGACAAGAGAAAATTCATGTTCAGACCTTGATTTCTTCGGAATCAAAATTGACAAGGAGCTTAACAAAACTGTAAGAGGAAAGAAGTGTAAGATTTCAACTCCTGACTCTAAGGTTGAAGTCTGGGTAATTCCTACCAACGAGGAACTCCTTATTGCAAGAGATACACTTGCACTTATATCAAATAAGTAGTACATATTCATTATAGCATTTTTTACAGCAAAAAATCAATATATTTTCTTATTTTATACAAAAAACTGCGGTGCGTTAAAATTCAACGATATACCGCAGTTTTTTATTTATTATAGAATACTTTTGCTTAACGCTTGAAAAATTGACATTTTTTTCCCTTGACTTATAAACTGAAATTTTATATAATAAATATTGAAACAATCCTGATATATTAAGCAGGAATCTATTCAAACTGCAATATGGAGGTATTTTAATATGAAAAGAAAATTTACTGCTTTTGCTGCATCCATCGCAGCCTCAATAAGCATTTTGGGCAATACATTCTCAGTACAGGCAGCTACAGTAGATGATGTTGCAAGCGTTGCAAGAAGTCTTGGAGTTTCTGAATCTGTTATCCAGCAAGGATATAATGAATATTATAAAAATCCGGATAAATATACTTCTCAGGATTTCGATAATGCTATCTCATGTCTTTATCTTTACGAAGAAGATCTTGATGATATGATTGCACAGTATTTCGGCGTTCCAAACAATAATAATAACAATTCTACAACTCAGCCTGCAACTACTGCACCGCCAAATCAGACTAAACCTTCAGATGCTTCAGCAGGTAACAGCAATGACAACGCCAACAACAACAAAACTCCTGAAAACTCTAATCCTTCAAATAATGAAAGGCCTATAAAGCAGTCTGATTTTATTAACATGACCATGCAGGAAAAAATCGACTTCGTAAACAGTCTGCCTGAAAACGAAAGACAGAATTTCATTGCCAACCTCACTAATGAAGAAAGAAACAGTATACTTAAACAGCTTTCAGCTGACGAAAAAATATCTATACTCTCTAATTTTGTTGACTTTGGCAATACCATGGGTCTGAATTTTCAAATCGACAATATTACTGATGAATCACTTGCAATGTCCGTAAGAAATAAGGATGGTGACTTGGTTGACATTTCAACTGTCGGTGTTTCTGTTGAAGATACAGGATATGATTACAGATTGTTTGCTGTGATTGCAAGCTCTGCAATACTGCTTTCCGCTTTCGGAATTTATATTATTGCTAAAAGACTTTCATCATCTGAAAAGTCGGAGGCTTCAAATGACAAATAAAAAGAAATCCAACACTTTCGTTCTTATTATTACTCCTTTTTTAATTCTTATTATATGTATCTGTATTATTGCCGCAGTTTCAATAAAGCCTTACAATAAGTTCTCAACTTATCTTGACATTGCTTTTATGGATACACTTAAAACCAAGTCAAACGGTGGAACTGTTGCAGGACTTCATATCAAAGATACTGACATTGATGTTGATTACTCTGCTTCAACAAGTCCAGAGGGTGAAGTTATACGTCCGCAATTTGGTGAACAGTTCGCTGTTTTGCGAAGCGATGCACTAAGCTTGAGTATTCCTGTATATTGGGGAAGCAGCAGTGAACTATTTGAGCATGGAGCATGTCAGGCTTCTGATTCCGCTATTGTCGGTACAGAAGGAAATGCCGTAATAAGCGCTCATGTAAATACCTTTTTCTCTGATTTGAATAAACTGAAAAAGGGCGATATTGTTACTGTAAACACTCAATACGGATATTTTACATATGAAGTATCTGAAATAATAGAATTCAAGAAAAGCGATAAAAAATATGTTATTCCTACCAAAGATACAAAGCTTACTCTTTATACCTGCAAGACCGATATTTTAGGTTCATCAGATATACGAACAGGCGTTGTCTGCACATTGACGGACAAGCAGTTCTATACGGAATAGGAGGGATAAAGTGAAAAATTCCAAAATATACCTTATAAATGTCCTCCTGACAATTCTGATGACATTTGCAATAGTCGGAGAAGTCGCTCTTCGGCACATTTCGATTTGTTCTGATGAAAAATGGAGCTTGAGTATCATAGATGATAACAATATAAGCTCCAAAGTAAGAAACAATCTTGAAAAGTATTTCAATGACAAATATAATGCGACAGGAATTAATGCTGACGTTTATATGGATGCCTTAACTGAGGATTGGATTGACAATCAAATAAAAAACGTAGTTAAAAATGGTCTTGACTATACAAACGGAAAAAGTGATAATTATGGATTTAAAGCTGATTTTTCAGAGCTGAACAGCAGTATTTCCGATTTCTTTAATGCTTATGCTGATGAAAACAATTATGTCAAGGATTCAGGATTTGAAAAAAAGATTGAAACTGCACAAAAAAATGCACAGAATATAGTAATCAGTTACTGTGATGTTTTTAAGTTTGATAAGCTGAAAAGTGAAGGTGTTTTGCCGCAAGTAAGACATTACCTTGGCATTGTCAACAATCCTGTATTTGAAATACTGCTTATAATATCCATTGCTGTATTTATATCACTATTAATATTGGTAAACAAAAAAAATATTAAATTTACGCTTTACTGGGCAGCGTCTGCTTTGATAATTTCAGGAATAATAATGCTGATACCATGCATATATATTAATGCAGTCGATTACTTTGACGCATTCATTATCAAGCAGGAGCAAATTTTCCTTGCATTTACTTCATTTATGTACAATGCTGTCAACAGTATAATGTATACTTCAATTGGACTTGTGACCGTTGGTGCTGTACTTATGATTATATTTTCAATTCTTAAATCAAAAAAGAATAACTGATAAAAACAAAGCCGCTTGATGAATTACTCGTCAAGCGGCTTTGGCATTTGTAAAGGCAACACCGCACAAAGATTGCGCGGTATTGCCAAACTTATTTTAGTTCAACTATTGTAACTCCGTCTTCACCCTCACCGTAAACTCCTAAACGAAAACTTTTAACAGACGGATGCTCTTTCAATCTCTTATGAACAGCCTTTCTCAAAAGTCCTGTTCCCTTTCCATGAATTATTGTAACAGTCGAAATATTCGACATTACAGCACTGTCTAAAAATGAATCAAGCTGATAGATACCGTCATCGCATGCACAGCCTCTTATATCAAGCTCCATAGTTCCTCTGCGTTCGATTTTTCCGCCAACCTTACCTATTTTTCTGACGGATTTATTTCCGTAAGTAACTTTTTCAGCTTCAACCAAACGCAAACGTGACACTTTCATTTTTGTTTTCATAACACCCATTTGTACAAAAACAAATTCACTGCCATCCGGCTCACCTGATATAATGCCCTTTTTATCAAGGTCAACAACGTAAACGGTATCTCCCCTTTTAAGTTTTCTCGGCAGTACATACTCCTTATTTAAATCACGTTTTTCTACAGGATTTGCTTTATCATACATTTTATTAAAGCTCTGCTTGCTTTTGGATTTAATTTCAGAAACATTTTTGCTGAAATCTTTTTTATCCTTTTCCTTACGGAGTTTTTCAAGCTCATCAATCAACTCATTTGACGTTGCTTTTGTAGACTCAATAATGCTCATTGCTCTTAATCTTGCCTTTTCAAGCTCGTCTGCCTTTGTGCGTTCAATTGATTCGAGTTCTGTTCTCAGTTTTACCGCATTTGCTTCCGATTCAGCTTTTAATGCCTTTATTTCATCTTTCTGCTTTTCAAGGTCTGAACGTGAAATTTCCAGTTTTTCAATAACATTTTCCAATCGGCTGTTTTCTTCACTTACTCTGCTTTTTGCACGTTCAATTATATATTTAGGCATACCAAGGCTCTCGGAAATTGCAAATGCATTTGACTTTCCGGGTGAACCTACAATAAGTCTGTATGTCGGACGCAATGTTTCAATATCAAATTCACATGAAGCATTTTCAACATTATCTGTTTCAAGTGCAAATATCTTAAGCTCCTGATAATGTGTTGTTACCATTAGCTTTGCACCTGATTTCATAAGACTTTCGATTACAGAAACTGCAAGTGCCGCACCCTCTACAGGGTCTGTACCTGAACCCAACTCGTCAAGAATAATAAGTGAACTTGAATTTGCAAGTTTCAATATTTCTATAACATTATTTGTATGTGATGAAAAAGTAGAAAGATTTTGTTCTATGCTTTGACTGTCGCCAATATCAACAAGGATATTTTCAAAAACTGATATACTGCTTCCGTCTGCAACGGGAACGAGAAGTCCGCACATAATCATTGCACACATTAGTCCTGCAGTTTTAAGTGCAACAGTTTTACCGCCTGTATTAGGGCCTGTTATAATCAATGACTGATATGCTCCACCTAAATCAAGATTTATCGGAACAACTTTATTTTTGTCTATCAGCGGATGTCTTGCCTTTTTAAGTTTAATTATTCCGTTATTTGTTATTTCAGGAAGTGAAGCATTCATTGCAGCAGCAAGATTTGCCTTTGCAAAATATAAGTTCAGCTCCGTTACCACGTTATAATTATCAGATAATATATCAGCATAGCTACCACAATCAGAACACAACTCTCGAATAATGCGTTCTATTTCTTCCTGTTCCTTACTTTCAAGTAAACGTATGTCATTGTTAGCCTCAACAATTGCCATAGGCTCAACAAAAATGGTTTGTCCACTTGAAGAAGTGTCATGTATAAGACCGCTTATCTGCCCTCTGTATTCAGACTTTACAGGAAGTACATATCTGCCGTCCCTTAATGTAATTATAGTATCCTGAAGGCATTTCTGAACGGATTGAGATTTTATCATTTTATCAAGTGTTTCACGCAGATGAAGCTGTGAACGGTTAATTTTGCGTCTTATTGCTGCCAGTTCAGAGCTTGCAGCATCTGCAATTTCATCTTCTGAAACGATTGAACGCTCCAGCTTTTCAAGAAGCCAGTCATTCGGCATAAGCCTTGAAAAAAGATAACTCAGCTCAGTTTCAGTATTTTCACAATGATTATACCAATCTGAAAGAGATTTTATCTGCCTAAGCATAACAGAAATGTCAAGCAAATCCCTCAGTGAAATAATTGCTCCTGACTTTGCTCTGTTTACAGTTGAGCATATATCCTTAAAGTTTATAAAAGCAGGCGTTCCGAATTGTATTGATAAATTCAATGCCTGAGATGTTTTAAGGGTTTCATACTTTACTCTTTCCAAGTCACAGTCAGGACGTATTTTCAATGCCATTTCCCTTGTTTTGTCATTAGAAGTATGCTCTGCAAGCATATTAAGTATTTTGTCAAGTTCAAGTGTTTTTAAATATTTATCCATTTCTTTACCCATAAATTAATGCAGACAGCATCATTACTGTGCTGCCGTTTTATAAAAATCCAAAGTTTTAAAATTATGCTCAAGGTGCGTTATTAGATATTTTTCAGCATATTCAGAAAGCTGACTCTGAATATTATCAGACACCCTGAAATTATAAAGTTTATTAAAATCCGAAAGAACTATATGTCTTACGGCATGAAGAAGTGCTTTTTCTGATAATATATAATCTTCGGGATAACTGCCGTCAGCAAGTTGGTTACAGCATTCATGACAGCAAAAATTACCGTCATTGATTTTCATTATAATCTTATCCGCCTCAAAAGCACCGCACTCACAGCAGCATATAATATCAGGCATTATCCCTATCTCAGTACACAGCCTTATTTCAAAAAGGCTTTTCAAAAAATCAAGCGGACGCAAGTCGTTTTCAAGGTAATGCAGAGTATTAAGCATAAGCCGCAGTATTTCTCCATTATCATTCTGACGCTCAATGCTGTAATTGACAACCTCGGCAAAATAAGATGCCAGAGAAAGCTTTTTAAGACCTGTACGCAGATTATAGAAAATACATATAGGCTCTGCACTGTTTAAATAGTAACGTTCTTTTCTTAACTGCAAACAAAACCTTGAATATGCAAAAAGCTGAGTAGAACTTCCTCTTTTTCCATTTATTTTTCTTGCTCCCTTAACTGCCGCTTCAACAACGCCGTATTCTTTTGTAAGAATGTCAATGAATTTATCCTGTTCACCAACACTACGTTCCTTTATTACAATTCCTTCTGTTATTATCATTTATATTAATCTCTTTTGACATTTCAATTTCATGTTCAGCTTTAATATAATTCAGATAATCGCTTATTTTACCTGTTTTTGAAAACTTTTTCCATTCCTCTGATATTTCCATAATAACGCCTCCGTTTCCGACGTTATTATTTTTTCTCTGTGAATTTGAAATATAAGTGGAATTATTTATCAGAGAGTCCGAAGCTTCTTATAAGTCCTTCTCTGTTTCGCCAGTCCTCCTTGACCTTTACCCAGCATTTCAGATTAACCTTTATCTGAAAAAAGTTTTCAAGCTCAATTCTTGCGGCAGTTGACGCTTTCTTCAACATAGAACCATTTTTGCCAATAACAATTCCCTTATGTGACTCTCTTTCGCAATAGATAACCGCATCAATGTCAAGGATATCCTTATCATCACGTTCAGTCATTGTTTCAACGGCAACAGCAATTCCATGAGGAACTTCATCACTGAGAAGAAGCAATAGCTTTTCTCTTATCATTTCAGCTGCAAGCACCTTTTCAGGCTGGTCTGTTATCATATCGGACGGAAAATAATGAGGTGACTCCGAAGCAAGCTTTACGATTTCCTGTTCAACCAAATCAACACCGTTGTTTTCAGTCACACTTACCGGAATAACTGCTTCAAATGAAATCTTAGCTGTGAGCCTTGAAATAACAGCCGCAAGTTCAGATTTATCATTAAGCAAATCAATTTTATTAAGTACAAGTATCACAGGCATTTTATTCTTATTAAAAGATTTCAGCAAATCTATTTCCTGTTCAGTTGACTTTTTTGTACAGTCCATCATAAAAATAACGGCATCAATATCACTGACAGACTCTTTTACCGTATTAAGCATATGTTCGCTGAGTTTATTTTTCGGTTTATGAAGTCCAGGAGTATCAAAAAATATAAGCTGGGTTTCACCTATATTTTTAATTCCTGTGATTCTTGTGCGAGTCGTCTGCGGTTTATTGCTGACAGATGCAATTTTTTCTCCTATAAGAGCATTGAGAAGCGATGATTTTCCTGCGTTTGTTCTTCCTGCAATAGTTACAAAAGCTGTTTTTGTCATCTATCTGTCCACATCCTCAGTAATAAAAGTTGTATCTCTGGATATTCCCAGACTTTCAAGCACAAATTCTTCTTTTTCCCTCATTATGCGTTCATCAAGCGGACTTGTTTCATGGTCATAGCCCAAAAGATGAAGCATTGAATGTACGGTTAAAAATCCGATTTCACGTTCAAGAGAATGTCCGTAATTCTGAGCCTGCTTTACTGCTGTTTCAAGAGAGATAACAACATCTCCGAGCATAACAAAACCCGTTTCCTTATTAATTTCTGTTTCACCGTTTGCTGAAAGCGGGAATGAAAGAACGTCTGTAACGCTGTCCTTATTGCGATAGCATTTATTTAGTTTTCTGATTTCCGAATTGCTTACAAATGAAACGCTGACCTCAGCATTTTCCTTATATCCCTCGGTGGTTAAAACTGCCTGACAGCAGCGGCGTATTAAAAGTCTTATACCAACCGGAACTTTAACTTCTGTCTGATTATTTTTTACATATACTTTAAGCTTAGCCATTTTTATTCTCTCCTCTGTTATGTTTTTCATAAGCTTTTATTATATCCTGAACAAGTTTATGTCTTACAACATCCTTTTCAGTAAATTTGTGTATACAAATATCGTCAATTCCTTTAAGCACCTTCATAGCCTCAACAAGTCCCGAACGTCTTGAATCAGGAAGATCAATCTGAGTTATATCGCCTGTTATTACCATTTTACTTTCATTTCCAAGACGAGTAAGGAACATTTTTATCTGTTCCGAGGTAGTATTCTGTGCTTCATCAAGTATAATGAATGCCTCGTCCAATGTCCTGCCTCTCATATAGGCAAGCGGTGCAACTTCAATAATTCCTTTTTCCATGTAACGCTGGAAGCTTTCCGCACCAAACATATCAAAAAGTGCGTCATACAGCGGACGAAGATAAGGATCAAATTTATCCTGCAAATCTCCCGGAAGAAAACCAAGTTTCTCCCCTGCCTCAACTGCGGGACGAGTAAGGATAATCTTTTTTATCTCATGATTTCTGAATGCCTTAACCGCCATTGCAACAGCAAGGTAAGTTTTTCCTGTACCTGCCGGACCTATTCCAAGCACGATCGTATTCTGACCTATAGACTCAATATATTTTTTCTGTCCTACGGTTCTTGGCCTTACAATTTTTCCTCCTGCGGTAACACAAACTCCATCACCTGTAAGCTGTGAAAGCTGATTTTCCGCACCATCAGCCACCATGGACGTAACATATCTCACAGTCTGTTCACTTAAATTCTGACCGCTTGACGCAATATCAACAAGAGCCTTAACTGCTTTTTCAGCATCTTCAATATTTTTGGGTTCTCCTATAATTTTCAGTCCCTCACTTCTGTTTACAATACTTACATTATATTCATTCTGTATTTTATTTATATTTTCATCAAAATTCCCGAACAGCACAGAAATCTGTTCGGATGTTAAATTCAAAATAATTTTTTCAGACATTCAAACACTCTTTCAAATATTAATATCAGGGAACTTTCCGGATGTAGCAAGCACAGCATTGGAATACCGTCTGTCCTCAGTAACTTCTTTAATTACATGAATATCATCAGGAAAAAGAATTTTTTGTTCAAGATTATCAAGCTCAAGTTCAAGAATAGCTTTTTCTCTGCTGAAGGAATATGTGTCAAGCTCAAAAAGCTGTTCTTTAAAAAGAAACTTATATCTGGTCTTTTTAACAGGAGCATATTCCTTTTTTAAATCGTCCAGCAAACTTTCATATTTTTCATAACTTATTTCAAACTCATTTTCAGTCCTTGTCACAGCCGTTAAAAATTGTTTTTCTGTGTATATATATTTAATTGATTTTCCGTTATCAATCATACGAACTCTTCGCTGTTCATTTTTTTCACCGTCATTAAGATAGGTTTGAACAATATTGAGTTTTTCCATAATGTCAAGCTTGTTCAAGTCAGGAAATTCAACAAGAAACTTCCTTTCAATTTCGTAAGTATTTGCCATAAAACTTCACCTTATTTTTTATTACATGTATATTATATCCTTTTTTTTGAATATTGTCAACAAAAACATTAAAGTTTGTTTGTTAAAAATGCTTAAAATATAAAACTAACTATTTTTGGGGTTAAAACTGCATTTATAGCAATGCAATAAAATAAAACCTTACAAAGTCCTTTAATTTACTTTCTGCGGTATTGTTTTAAATATTGCTTTAATAAAATCTTCTGTCATTAAAAATATCCGAAAACATAACACTGTATGGCGAAAAAAAGCTGTTTGAAGTGTAGATGTCTGATTTATCAGGTGACTCAAATTTCAGTTCATCACCTATACTGCTGCATGAAGCAAAAGAAATATCCAACAGTTTTTCAGAGTCACTCTCATCAAAATCTATTTTTGCATTAACTGAATGAGCCTCAGCATCTATCATAAATCGCTCAATGCTGAAATCAGAAAAGGCATCATCTGACAAAACGAACGATGTATCAGCAGAAATCGAAACAACTGCTTTATTATTAAAATCAGCACACCTGACTGTAATTTCTTTAAAATTATAGTTATTTTTAAAAATAAGACGAAATGAATTTAGAAATAAAAATATAAAATTATTTTTAGAACAGTTAATATAGAAATCACTGCATGGAATAAAATTTATTCTAAAATTCAAGCCAAAAACATTTTTGCATTCATTTATAACGTAGTGCAGAAGTTTATTCAGCTCATACAAGTGACAATCATTATTTTTTTCTGATATTTGAAGCTGACGGTTATATTCCTGTATTCTCATCAATCCGCAGCAATTTGAAATGATGGCATTTAATTGTTGATTTATCTGATTATTTTCATCTTTTTCATTTTCTTCATTTATTATTTCAACAGAAGCTGAAATACCTGCAACAGAACGTCTGATAACAGACTCACAACTATTGATGTAAGCTTTTGATCTTTTATCACCCAAAAACACTGAGTCTGATTCAAAAACTGCAATTTTGCAGTTTGATTTATCAGCATTAATCATTCCGTTTATCTGCTTTGAGTTTAAAATAACAGAGAACGAATTGTCATCATTTATCTTCAAATCGAAGAAATTAACAGTATTATACAGTTTTTCCTCAGCTGACTTATTATACCATATCATATTATTCAATTCATCATAAACTACAACAGCTCTTAAATCATTTTCAAATAAATATTTATAAAATTCAACAGTATCTCTCACATTCTCACCTCTGTTCAAAAACTGCAGATATACATTATATTATTTTATTCACATAAATTTGTACTAGTTTGTATTATACTACATTCTTACTAAAAATGAAATAGAATTATTAAAAATTTATATGTACAAAACATTTTTGTGTAACTTGCATATTTAAAATAAACATATTTGTGCATAATGACCGTTTCCAGAAAAAATAGTTATTTTTTTGTCAAACCTCTTGAAAATTAAATGTTTTCGGTGTATAATAAATTCATAAAGAAATTTAGGAGGTTATATCCAATGTCAGTAAAAGTTGCTATTAATGGTTTCGGCCGTATCGGTCGTCTTGCATTCAGACAGATGTTTGGTGCAGAAGGTTATGAGGTTGTTGCTATCAACGATCTTACAGATCCAAAAATGCTCGCTCAGCTTCTCAAGTATGATACAGCTCAGGGCGGTTACTGCGGTAGAATCGGTGAAGGTCTTCACACTGTAGAAGCAGGTGACGATTCAATCACTGTTGATGGTAAGAAGATTACAATTTATGCTAAGGCTAATGCTGCTGAACTCCCATGGGGTGAAATCGGTGTTGACGTTGTTCTTGAGTGTACAGGTTTCTACTGCTCAAAGGACAAGGCTCAGGCTCATATCACAGCTGGTGCTAAGAAGGTTGTTATTTCTGCTCCTGCAGGCAACGATCTCCCAACAATCGTTTACAGCGTTAACGAAAAGACTCTTACTGCTGATGACAAGATTATTTCAGCTGCTTCATGCACAACTAACTGCCTCGCTCCTATGGCTAAGGCTCTTAATGACTATGCTGAAATCCAGAGCGGTATCATGTCAACAATTCACGCTTACACAGGCGATCAGATGATTCTTGATGGTCCTCACAGAAAGGGTGACCTCAGAAGAGCAAGAGCAGGTGCTGCTAACATCGTTCCTAACTCAACAGGTGCTGCTAAGGCTATCGGTCTTGTTATCCCTGAACTCAACGGCAAGCTTATCGGTTCAGCTCAGAGAGTTCCTGTTCCAACAGGTTCAACAACAATCCTTACAGCTGTTGTTAAGGGTGACAATGTTACTAAGGAAGGCATCAATGCTGCAATGAAGGCTGCTTCAAGCGAGTCATTCGGCTACAACGAGGATCAGATCGTTTCTTCAGACGTTATCGGTATGAGATACGGTTCACTCTTTGATGCTACTCAGACAATGGTTTGCGAACTCGGCAATGGTCTTTACGAAGTTCAGGTTGTTTCATGGTATGATAACGAAAATTCATACACAAGCCAGATGGTTAGAACAATCAAGTATTTTGCTGAGCTTGCATAATTGAGTCGAAATTATTAATATTATAATATACTGCCTTTATGTCATGAAAAGCAGCGTACATGAAAGTGTACGCTGTTTTTACAAATTATTGCTGAAATTATTGGCATCTGTTCAAAAGCTTGAATTTTCTTTTATTTATTTCAAGTATATTTTCTTTGCTGAGTCTGCTTATTTCTCTCTGCAAAGCACTTCTGTTCACGCAAAGGTAATCGGATAGCGCTGTTGTAGTAAATGGAATTTCGGGTTCAACACCCTTGGGAGTCTTATCTTCAATTAATTGAAGATAACTTATCAGCTTCTCCCCTATTGTTCGCTGACTTAATATATCAACACGTTCACTAAGTGCAATTGCTTTTTGTGAAATAAGTGTCAGCAAATTTTCAACCAGTCTTGTATGGCATGCACAAGCATTTGAACATCTTTTTGTCAGCTCACTGTACTCTATTACCATAACTGATACATCTGTTTCACATATTACCTCAGTATCATTTCTTGTTGTAGCTGCATAATTATAAATTTCTCCGACAATGTCGTTTTTCTTTAAATGTTCAAGAATGGTTCTGTTTCCGTTTATATCGTATTTTACGGTAAATGCTCTGCCGCTTAACATTATCCCAACCTTACTGCTGGAATCTGCAAGATTAAATATGACATCGCCTGACTTATAATTACTTGTAACTGCTTTAAAACATTTTATCATTCTTTGGCAATCAAATTCACTTATTCCCCTGAACAAAACATTTTCGCAAATTTCCATAAAAAAGCTCCTTAAAGTTGCAAATGCAACAGATTTATATTTGAATTTATGATACAATAATTTCAGACAAAAGTCAAGGTCATGTCGTAAAATTGCGGCAGAAAATCAGACATCTTTTTGTCGGACTCATAAATTTTTATGAAAGGATTTTGTCATTATGAATATTAACGTTACAGGCGGAGTTATATCACAGGATGAAATTAATGCCTATGTTAAATATGGCACTAATAAGTATTCAAACAGACATATTACAGGCCTTGATATAGTTGTCGATAATGATTTTGTTGACCTTAAATATCATTTTGCCCCTGTAAAATTTGAGCGTATCAGACGTATCACAGGTTATCTTGTAGGTACAACTGATCGTTTCAATAATGCTAAAAGAGCAGAGGTTAATGATAGAGTCAAACACACAATTTAAGGCAAATCTGTAAAAAATTTGTGTCATCACCCAATATATGCAGATGCATATTTTATAAAATTTATTATATGAAAAATGGAGGAAAAAATAATGAAAAAATTTGTTTGTCCAGTATGCGGATATGTTCACATCGGTTCAGAGGCTCCTGAAAAATGTCCACAGTGCGGAGTTCCGGGTTCAAAGTTTATTGAAAAATCTGTTGATGAAAAGCTTGCATTTGCTTGTGAGCATGAAATCGGTGTAGCAAAGGCTGTTACTGATACAGAAATTATTGAAGGCTTAAAGGCGAATTTTGCAGGTGAATGTACTGAAGTTGGTATGTATCTTGCAATGGCAAGAGCTGCTCATAGAGAAGGCTATCCTGAAATTGGTCTTTACTGGGAAAAAGCTGCTTATGAGGAAGCTGAACATGCTGCTAAATTCGCAGAGCTTCTTGGAGATGTAGTTTCACCTTCAACTAAGGAAAATCTTGAAAAAAGAGTTGCTGCTGAACATGGTGCAACTCAAGGTAAGCTTGACCTCGCTAAAAGAGCTAAGGAGCTTAATCTTGATGCTATTCATGACACTGTTCACGAAATGGCAAAAGATGAGGCAAGACATGGTAAGGCTTTTGAAGGACTTCTCAAGAGATATTTCGGTTAATTAAAATATAATTACTGTAAAAAGCAGTGCTGAACAATAAGTTTGGCACTGCTTTTTTATTTATGACAACACCGCATAAAGCACGTCAAACAACTTTGTACAGTATTGCCTTAATATTTTTACATAATTCAAAGAGATTTTTGATTATAAAAATATTTTTCGACAAAATTCGACATAAATCATTAATTTTTACACCAAAAATTGTTGACATTTGTTGTTAATTGATTTATAATATTATCATATTAAACAATTTATACAAACGAGGTGAAAAAATGATATTAAAATTATACTTTGAGTTGGAGAAAAATACATTGCCGTCAGATTACTCTCCTGCATTTTTAAGTATGATAAAAAATGCTCTTTCGTATTCATGTGAAGAACTGTACAATTCTTATTATGAAAACAATAAATCAAAGGAGAAAAATTTTTGTTTTGCTGTAAGACTTCCTGCTCCTAAATTTCAAAATGACAAAATTGAACTTGGAGATACAAATGGAGATATGCAGATACATATTTTAGATCCGGAAGATGCTATTGATTTCTACAACGCTTTTATGTCACAAAAAAATAAAAGCTATCCATTTCCGAACGGAAATAAAATCAAAATTACCAAAATAGAAATGAGAAATCATAAAACGGTTACATCAAATACAATTCTTATAAAAATGAATTCTCCGCTTCTTGTAAGATGTCATGAAAACGGAAAGGATATGTATCTTTCTTATAAAGATGAAAATTTCCAAAAGTATTTCTTTATGTCAGCAGCACATACCATAAAAGAAATTCTTGATATCGAAACACCTGCTGACTCCATACACATTGAACCGGTTGATACCAGAAAAACTGTTGTAAATACTTTTGGCAGCAAAATTACAGGCAACATTGGCATATTCAAATTAACAGGCAGCCTGACTTTGCTGAATACACTTATTCAAACAGGACTCGGCAGCCGACGTTCTCAAGGTTTTGGCTGTTTTACGGTCATTATGGAGGTGTGAAAAATTGCTTGAAAATTGCTTAAAAACAGAACTAGGCAGTTCATTTATGCTTAATGCAGGTATTTGCGGATTTATCAGATTTATGGAACATAACAATGCCGAAAAGGGTAAAGATTATGACTATCAAGGTCAAAGTCTTTTTATTGACATTGATTATCTGAAAAACAACGACATTTCTGAAATGTATATAAGTACAATGTCAGAAATATTTGAAGAAAATACCAAACATTTCAGAACATTGAATGAAAAACATGAAATTGATAAGCTGAACAGTATAGGTATTGATAATCTTGATGATAAACAGAAAAAACGTATTACAGAATTATATAATAATTTTGCAGATTTATTGATTAAGAAGAGTTATCTCTCTATATATGAAATGCTCTCTGATGTTGATAGTATAACTCCTATCAACAAAGATATTATTGAGGATTTTAAAAAGGAATCAGATTTATCTGTCAAGCATGAAAAATACAATAATATTTATCAGATTATTAATCAAAAAAGGCTTAAAGACTTTCTGATTTATACCGAGCTTATATATACTTCTTTAAAATTTTTCTTTAGTGAAAATCCGCAATCTAAAAAAATTCCATGTCTTTATGAAGGAAATCAGAAATTTACAGATACATTTGAAAAAAACTTTATTTTTCCTCTGCTTGAAGAAATTGAAATTCCTCAAAAAAAGAAATCTGCCATATGCATCGAATGTATGGGGAATATGTCTGCTTCAAAGAAAAAAGCCTTTTCCTTTTTAAATGATACCACAGACGATGTAAACCGCAAAAAAAGTTATTATTGGTTCTGTAAGCCTGACGCTTTCGTTTGCCCGTTATGCAGCTTTATTTATGCTTTTATTCCTCTGGGATTTGCATTTATTGGTTCTGAAGCTGTATTTATAAACTCAAACAGCACTATTGAAACATTAATAAAAATCATGTCTGCTCAGTGTGAAAAGATTTCCGAAACATCTAATTTATCAGTAAGAAAAAGAATAATGCGTACTTTTACTGAAGAAAAAATAGATGCCCTTGAAAAAACAAACAGTAATATTCAAATTATTCTGCGTTCATCTAATTTTTCACACTTTGTATTTGATGTAATTGATAAAGATATGATAAGAAATTTAAAAAAAGGCAGTAAATATCTTTCAATGCTTGAAAAAAAGTGGGTAACTTTTGACTCAAAAAAAATTATATCTGTTTATGACAACATCTTTGATATGATATTGAATAAACATTCCCTTTACCCATTTATAGATAAAGCTCTAAAAAATGAAATTGATAAATCAAATAATATTAACTACCTTAAAGGTGTTTTACGCCTTGAAATAATATTTAACGGAGGTACAAACATGGACGAATTAAACAAAAAAATTGATTTTGCCTTTATGTCAGGTAAAGCACTGCGTGAAAGTATTCTTGGAAAAGAAGCGGCAAAAAGCTCTGAAAACGGTGCAGAAGCTGATGATAACAGGCTCAGAGGTCTGGTTTACAGACTTGTTAATCTTACTGCTGTTGGCGACTGCTCACAATTTATTGACACTGTTATAAGAATTTATGCAGGTTACGGTCTTACAATTCCAACAGTATTTAAAGACTGTTATAAATCCGATAAAATGTTTAAGGCTATTTCTCATGGCTTCATTCTCGGATTAAAATATGCAGCATACGAAAAAAATAATGATAAACAGGAGGATTAAAAAATGAATAAGAACGGACTTACAATTACAATGATTTTTGATGCATCAAGTGCAAATTACGGTGAGGGTATCGGAAACATCTCACAGCTTAAAAAAATGACAAGATCAGGCGGAGAAGTTTATACATATATTTCACGTCAGGCAATAAGATATAATATTGTTCAGCAAATGCAGATTGACAACACACCTGTTGACAACGCTCAGAAAGTGGTTCAATTTTCTCCGAATACAACAATTAAGGATTATCCTGAAATTGACTTGTTCGGATATATGAAAACTACAAAAGGCGGTCAATCTATAAGAAGTGCTGTTGTAAGATTAAGCAACGCAATTTCTCTTGAACCATACAAATCTGATACAGATTTTCTTAATAATATGGGACTTGCTAAACGAAGCGGATTAGAAAACGCTCTTGCTCAAAGTGAAATACATAAGTCGCTATACAGCTATACAATAACAATTGACCTTGATAAAATAGGAATTGATGATGACATTGAAATTGAAAATTCAGAAAAATCAGAACGCATTATCAAATTACTTGATACAATTCAATTCTTATGGAGAGATATAAGAGGCAGACGTGAAAATCTTAATCCTTTATTTGCTGTCGGCGGCATATATGAAAGGAAAAATCCTTATTTCGAGGACAGGCTTAAATTAACTAAAAATGGACTTAACGCTGGACTTATCAAGTCGGTAAAAGAGTCATGTGAGGATACTCAGTCCAATACCGTAATCGGATATGTTCCCGGCATATTCTCTAATGAGGAGGAAATCATAAAAACGCTCTCCCCTGTCAGCATTAGTGAAATGTTTACTAAACTCAAGGAGGAAGTGAGAGCATACTATGCTTAAAGCAATAAGAGTAAATTTATTTCAGCAAATGCCGAATTACCGTAAGCCCTCAAGCTTTCTTGTAAGAGAAAGCTATCCCCTGCCGCCTTATTCAAGTGTAATCGGAATGATTCATGCTGCATGTGGTTTTGAGAAATATCATTCCATGAAAATCAGTATTCAGGGAAAAAATGCAAGCGAAGTTTCAGATTGTGCAACAATGTATACATTCGGAATCAAATACGATCCAACTCGACATCAATTAAAGGTTGAAAATAACGATGGTGGATTTGACGGCATTACAAGAGCTGTAAAGTATGCTCATCTTCTGACAGATGTTGAAATGTATATACACATACTTCCTGAAAATGATGATGACTTTGACGCAATTTTAAACGGTTTGAAATATCCAAAAGAATATATAAGTCTTGGAAGACGTGAGGATATTGCACGTATTGATGAAGTCAGTACGGTTTTTCTGAAAAAAATAGACATTGATGATGATGACGAGATGTTCTATACTCATAAAGATTATTCCGCATATCTTCCAAATTCCTATATATCTGATTTTGACAGCAAGTCCGGCTCAATTGCAGGGACAGTATATAAGCTTCCTAAAGTTTTTGAAGTAACAAAGAACGGAAGAAACTGGAAAGAAGTTATTTCTGCCAGACATTTACCGCCTGATAAAGTAATATGTGACAGTGTTGCCGAAAATGAAAATGTATTTTTTGATTCGGAAAAAAATCTGCCTGTATTCTTTGCTTAATGGGTAATGCTATGGACATAAATAAACTATGGGCAAAAAGCAGCGGTGAAACAATAGAAGAACATACAAATAAGCTGCTTGATGCTTTTAATGAATTCAAGACTCTATATGGAAAATGCTTTGATGAAATCACTCTTAAAACAGTGGAATATGCCTGCAAATATCATGACCTTGGAAAGTGTGCTTTTGTTTTTCAGAAAATGCTGGGAAACAAAGCATATACAAACAGCATTCCCAATAAAAAAGAACTTGAAAAAATGTACAGTGAAATGGGCTTTGAGAAAAATGTCCCTCATGGCAATTTAAGTCCTGCCTTTATAAGCAACAAGGAAATGAAAGCAGAATTGGGTCAAGAGATGACACAGTATCTTTATAATGCAATTTTCTTTCATCATAACAGAAACAGAAGCATTACTCCTTCAGAATTAGATATGATATATGATTATGAGCTTAAACCTTTATATAATGCAAAATCAAAAAAATATATGTCAAAACTTTTTAATAGTGAAATTGAGGAGTGCGATTGGGTAAAGTATGCTGTTATTCTCGGACTTTTAAATAAGTTTGATTATTATGCTTCAGACACAAAAGAAAAAAGTGATGTTGAAATCAATGGCAATTATAACGGAAAATATATTGGAGATTATGTGTATGAAGCAATTACAAGGCATTACAAGCTTCGTGATGTGCAGCAATATGCACTTGAAAAGCACAATGAAAACATCATTATTATTGCATCAACAGGCATAGGAAAAACTGAAGCTGCATTGCTATGGGCAGGAAATCGAAAACTTTTCTATACCCTGCCGCTTAAGGTTTCTATAAATGCAATGTATAGGAGAATTAAAGATAAGTACGGTTATTCAGGTGATAAAGTAACACTTCTTCATTCCGATGCCCTAAATGAACTTATTGAAAACAATGAAGAAAATGACGCAAATATTATTGAAAATGCTATGATAAAATATCATGCTTCCAAACTTCTTTCGTACCCTGTAACAGTTTGTACAATCGACCAGCTTTTCAGCTTTGTGTATAAATACAGAGGCTGTGAACTTATCCTTGCATCTCTAAAATATTCCGTTGTAATCATAGATGAAATTCAGTCATACGAACCTGAAATCATAGCAAAACTTATTTATGGACTCTATATAATCACTTTGGCCGGTGGTAAGTTTGCAATAATAACAGCAACTCTGCCTCCTGTACTCACTTATTTTATTGATAAAAAGGGGGTTTATAACATTCCTCATGCAGCACCTGCACAATTTCTGAGAAACGATATCACAAGACACAAAATTCATATCAGTGAAGCGGACGATTTTGATTATGATGAAATATTAAAGTACGGCAAAACAAAAAAGGTTCTTGTTATATGCAATACAGTAAAACGTGCAGTTGAGGTTTTCAAAATGCTTAATTCTGACGGCAGATTTGAAAATATACGACTGCTGCATTCAAAATTTATAAAAAAACATAGAAAAATGCTTGAGGACGAAATAATCAGATTTGCAGAATCTGAAAACGAAACTGGTATCTGGATTTCTACTCAGATTGTTGAAGCAAGTCTTGACATTGACTTTGATTTACTGTTTACTGAAATGTGCACTGCCGACAGTCTTTTACAGCGTATGGGCAGATGTTACAGAAATCGTGATTATAAAAATGACTCTCCAAATATTTATATAGTCAATAATAAAAGCGGATACGGTACTGTTTACAAATATAAAGAAATTTTTGACCGTTCATTTGATTACTTATTGCAATTCAACAATCAGTTATTTACTGAAAAAGACAAGATGCAGTATATCAATCAGGTATATGATACGGAAGAATTAAAAAACAGTAATTCAAGTTATTTTAATGAAATAAAAAATGAAATAAACAGAAGAATGCATACTCCTCCGTTTGAATTTTCAAAGGAAAATGCAAAGCAGAAGTTCAGAAATATTGTTTCATATATGGTTATACCCGAATCAATATATAATAAAAATAATTCTGAGTTTGAACGATGCCGAGATGTTTTAAAAAACAAGTCAAAACATTCATTTAATGAAATAAATTCTGCAAAAATGTTCATTGAAAATCATTCAATCGGTTTAGGCAATTTTGACCCAAGAGTCCATGAGAGATGCAATTCCTTTTTTGAAAAACTTGAATACTTTACTTTAGACTATAAATATGATTTTGATGAAGAACTTCTTTGCGGTATAGGTCTTGATTATGATAAAGATGAAGAAAGTAACTTCTTATGACCTGAGGCTGATAATATGGAAAAAATCACAGGAATGCATATATACTATTATTTTGTATGCAAAAGAAAGCTTTGGTATTACATAAACAATCTCCAAATGGAACATAGCAATGAACATGTTAATCTTGGCAAAATAATTGATGAAAATTCGTATTCAAGAGAAGATAAGCACATTAACATCAACAATGTTATAAATATAGATTTTATAAGAGATGATATAATTTGTGAAACCAAAAAAAGCAAATGTATCGAAGAAGCATCTGAAATGCAGCTGAAATACTATTTATATTACCTTAAGAAAAATGGTGCAGATGGTTTTAAAGGAGAAATTAATTATCCGGTTCTACGTAAAAAAGTAAGTGTGGTATTAACAGAGAATGATGAAAAAATGCTTGACAAAATCTTTATTGATATTGCTGAAATTGCCAATTTACTTTATCCACCTGAAAAATCAGAAAAATCAATATGCAAAAAATGTGCTTATTATGACTTATGTATGATATAATTCAGGCATACATTGGGAGCTGATCATCATGAAAGAATCACTTTACATATACAACAGCGGTACTTTGGTAAGAAAAGATAATACACTGAGATTTATAAATCAAAATGATGAAAAAAAGGATATACCTATTGAACGTTACAGTGACATATACATATTTGGCGAAGTAACTGTTAACTCTGCTCTGCTGAACATTCTTTCTCAATATGGTATAAATATTCATTTTTTTAATTACTACAGCTTTTATACGGGTTCATTTTATTCAAGAGAGCAACTTCTCGCAGGTCAGCTTTTGGTTAAACAGGCTGAACATTACTCTGATGAACAAAAACGTCTGCAAATTGCTCAGAAATTTATTGACGGTGCTTCATATAATATTTACAGAAATCTCAGATATTATAATTCAAGAGGAAAAGATCTTGTTTTTTATATGAACGAGATAGAATCTCTCAGGAAATATATTTATAGTTCGCAAAATGTTTCGGAGCTTATGGGGTATGAGGGAAATATTCGCAAAATATATTATGATGCATGGAATATTATTATAAATCAAAAGATTGATTTTAAAAAGAGAGTAAAGCACCCTCCTGATAATATGATAAATACACTTATTTCATTTGTAAATACAATTATATATACAAGAACACTTGGCGAAATATATAAAACACAGCTTAATCCTACAATCAGTTATCTTCATGAACCCGGAGTAAGACGGTTTTCACTTTGTCTTGACTTATCTGAAATCTTTAAACCACTTATTGCGGACAGGCTTATATTTTCGCTCCTTAATAAAAATCAAATTACTGAAAGTGACTTCACAAAAAATTTAAATTTTCTCCACCTTGATAAAAAAGCATCACAGCTTATTGTTAAACAAATTGACGAGAAACTTAAAACCACAGTGCATCATAAGGAATTGGATAAGGATGTTTCATATCAATATCTTATCCGTCTTGAAGCGTATAAAATAATTAAGCACCTTATAGGTGAAAAGGAATATCAGCCATTTAAAATGTGGTGGTAAAATTAATTTAGCCTGACAGTCTTGTACAACATCTGCCGTACAATCTTTGTGCAGTATTGCGTTAAGAACAGGAGTTAAAATGTATATAATACTTGTATATGATATAGTAACTGACGTAAAAGGGAAAAAAATTCTCCCTAAGGTATTTAAAACCTGTAAAAAATATCTTACTCATATACAAAATTCTGTATTCGAGGGTGAACTCTCCCCTCCCCAATTGAAAAAACTTAAAATTGAAATTTCTGAATTAGTCAGAGATAATAAGGACTCAATAATAATTTTTAAAACACGTCAGGAAAAATGGCTTGAAAAGGAGATGATTGGTTTACAAAATGATGAAACTGATAATTTTATATAATAAGGAATTTTAAAATCTGTCGATATCAGATAGTGAAAAAAATATAGTCTTTCGACAGCAAAACTTTTTATAGAAAATAGGAACTTCTTTCGTTTATTATTATATTTTTTCAGAATTTAATTTTATTTCTGATAACATCGACTATTTCCATTGGAAAAATTACTTATTATAGGCACTTTTTTATGTGTCCGTTTTAATCTCAACTTATTGGAATGTAAAGA
>ULRB01063811.1_pt1 | contig 59516 bp, 54 predicted proteins | sample 1955051 | NCBI WGS metagenome assembly ULRB01 (sample SAMEA4835671, study PRJEB28245) | human gut metagenome | biome: gut microbiome; material: fecal sample | place: Denmark | collected 2008 | reverse complement strand
GTAAATGCCAATTACGCTTAAGTTGTTGGCATTGTGTAGGGCGTTCCCTCTTAAAAACCAGTCCTGCGGACTGCTTTTTAATTCACCCTACCAAAGGCTCTGCCTCTGGACTTCGCCAAAGGGTTAGCAAACCCTTTGGAAACCCATTATTAATTACTTAATTATATTTTCGACAGACTCAGGGTGTCTTTTTAAGACACCCTAATAATTGTTTATAGGAGTATGATATGAGCATTTTTGATTTGTTTGATAAAATTTCAACGCAAAGTTCAGGCGGAAAAGTCGAATATGTCATTGTAGGTCTTGGAAATCCAGGACTTCAATACGAAAACACACGTCACAATGCAGGCTTTATGACAATAGATAAATTGGCAGAATCGCTCGGAGTTAAGATTGATAAAATGAAATTCAAGGGACTTTACGCTGACGCTGATATAAATGGAAAACGCTGCATACTTTTGAAGCCGACCACATATATGAATAACAGCGGAGAATCAGTAACTCAGGTTTTGAATTTTTATAAGCTGTCATCAGAAAATCTGATTGTTATTTATGACGATATTTCACTTGAACCCGGTAAACTCAGAATTCGCAGAAAAGGAAGTCATGGCGGACATAACGGAATGAGAAGCATAATTGACCTGCTTGGTACAGATGAGTTTATCAGAGTAAAAGTAGGAGTCGGCAAAAAGCCTCATCCGGACTATAATTTGGCGGACTGGGTGCTTGGACATTTTACAAAGGAACAAATGAATCTTATGAATCAGTCTATAGAAAATGCGTCAGAGGCAGTAAAACTTATTGTGCAGAACATGGTTGACGAAGCAATGAATAAATATAATTAACGGTTGATGTAAAAGGAGGAAATATGGATATATTAAAAAGTCTGTTCAAAGAGCTTTCAGGATATAAAGGAATTGAAGAAGCTTTAAAGAAGAATATTTCTCCTGTTTCTGTAACCGGACTTTCACATATTCATAGGGTACAGCTTATTTATGCCCTTGAAAATTCCGAAAAAATATCCCTTGCCATTACAGGAAGTGAAGCAGAGGCTAAAAAGCTTTGTGATGACATAAATCAAATGGCAGAAAGGGAATGTGCTGTGCTTTTTCCGTCAAGGGAGCTTATGCTGACTTATGCAGAGGGAGCAAGTACGGAATATGAGCAGATGAGAATTTCTGCACTTACTAAGGCGGCAAACAGTAAATGCTCAGTAATTGTTGCAGGAATTGAGGGCGTAATGCAGCCGACAATTCCACCTGACAGGCTTATAGACAGCATTATAAACATCGAAAGCGGCACTGAAATTGACATATCAGACCTTTGCAGACGACTTTCAATTTGCGGATACGAACGCTGTGAAAAGGTTGAAGGTGCAGGACAGTTCTCTGTAAGGGGTTCAATTGTGGATATTTTCCCTGTGCATTATTCTAAACCGATAAGAATAGAGCTTTGGGGAGATGAAATAGACACGATTTCCTACTTTGACTGTGAATCACAGCGAAGAAGCGATACAATTGAAAAAGCTGACATTTCTCCTGCATGTGAAGTATTGTACGACAATAATGATTTGGCAGAAAAAATAAAAAGTATGCTGAAAAATCTCAGGGGTAAAAAAGCTGATTTGGTAAGGGAGAATTTAAGCGGTGATGTAAGCCGTCTGGAAAGCGGAGAAATCCTTGCGACAGGTCATAAATACTATCCGTTGATTTATGATAAGCCATCATCTGTTTTTGATTATATTAATGGTGCTGTATTTTTTTGCGAATATTCAGAGATAATGGATACAGCCTCAGGAGTTCTTGCCCAGCATAAGGAAGATATTAAAATTCTTATTGAGGACGGTCAGCTTTGCAAGGGACTTGATGGTTATTATTTTGAAATGCCGCAGATTCACAGCTTTGCAGAAAATAAAAATCAGCTTTATGTAAGCACGTTTATGCAGGGCGGAGAAAGAATAGAATTTAAACGGCTGATTAGCTTTGAGGCATTGCAGACTGCTGCATGGGGCGGAGAAATGCGTCAGCTTAATGAGGATCTGGAGGCTTACTGCAAAAACGGTTATCGAATGATTCTTATGGCAGGAAGTGAAAAAACTCTGCCGATAATCAAGCATGACCTTGAAGAAAATGGCATTTACTGTAAACTTGCCGGCGAATCTGATGAAATAAGCAAGGGACAGGTACTTCTTACAACCGGAAGTCTTAGCGGAGGATTTGAATATCCTGAAAATAAGACAGTTCTTATTACTCAGGCAAAAGCAATGAAGTCCTCAAAAAAGACTAAAAGAAGAAAAAAAGGCGAGGAAATAAGAAGTCTTGCCGATATAACAGAAGGCGATTTGGTAGTCCATTCAAGCCATGGTATAGGACGCTTTATAGGTATAAAAAAGCTGGAGTTTGATGATGTTGTAAAAGACTATATTACTATACAATATGCAGGAACAGATAAGCTGTATATACCGGTAACTCAGCTTGACATGGTTTCCAAATATATCGGACCTCGTGATGATTCGGGAGTAAAGCTCAACAAACTTTCCTCTAATGATTGGCAGAGAACAAGAAACAACGTAAAACGTGCTGTAAAGGATATGGCACACGAGCTTATCGAGCTTTATGCCAAAAGAGAGCAGAGCAAAGGATTTGCTTTTTATGCTGATGATGAAATACAGCGTGATTTTGAGGAACGTTTCCCTTACGTTGAAACGGACGACCAGATGCAGAGTATTAATGAAATCAAAGCAGATATGGAGCGTATTCGTCCTATGGACAGACTTCTCTGCGGAGATGTCGGCTTTGGTAAGACAGAAGTTGCTCTCAGGGCAGCAATGAAGTGTGTTTTAAGCGGAAAGCAGTGTGCAATTTTAGCTCCTACGACCGTTCTTGCGTGGCAGCATTATCAGACTGCATTGAGAAGATTTGAGCATTTTCCTGTTAATATTGAACTTTTGTCACGTTATAGAAGTCCGAAACAGCAGACTGAAATTATAGAAAAGCTTAAAAAAGGTTCAATTGATATTCTGATAGGAACTCATAAAATAATTCAGAAAAGCGTTGTGTTCAAAGACCTCGGACTTGCAATTATAGATGAAGAACAGCGTTTCGGAGTTGCACATAAGGAGAAATTCAAGCAGACTTTCAGCGGCATTGATGTTCTTACACTTTCTGCAACACCGATTCCAAGAACGCTCAATATGGCTATGAGCGGAATAAGAGATATGTCTGTAATTGAAGAACCGCCGCAGGACAGACATCCTGTACAAACGTATGTTGTTGAATTTAATCAGGCTGTAATTTTGCAGGCTATTGCTCGTGAACTAAAACGAGGCGGACAGGTTTATTACATCCATAACAGAGTTGAAACCATACAGTCATGTGCTTCAAAGCTTTCACAATTGCTGCCTGATGCGAAAATTGCATTTGCACATGGTCAGATGCCGGAGGAGCAGATGTCTGATATATGGCGGCAGCTTGTTGAGCATGAAATAGATATTCTCGTCTGCACTACAATTATTGAAACAGGCGTTGATGTTCCAAATGTCAATACGCTTATTATTGAAGATTCTGACCGTTTTGGACTTTCTCAGCTTTATCAGCTCAGAGGACGTGTAGGACGTTCCAACAGACGTGGGTATGCATATTTTACGTTTAAAAAAGACAAGGTGCTTACAGAAATAGCTACAAAGCGTCTTAATGCAATGAGGGAGTTTACTCAATTCGGAAGCGGTTTCAGGATTGCTTTGCGTGACCTTGAAATCAGAGGGGCAGGAAGTATTCTTGGAGGAAAACAGCATGGCCATATGGAAGCAGTCGGTTATGATATGTACCTCAAACTGCTTTCAGAAGCCATTTCGGAGGAAAAAGGTGAAAAGCCGGAAAAGACACTTGAATGTACAGTTGATATCCAGATTGACGCTCATATACCTGAAAACTATATTTCAAGCCTTAATCAGCGAATAGATGTATATAGAAAAATCATGCTGATTACTGAGGATAATGACCGCATGGAGCTTATTGATGAACTTATAGACAGATACGGTGAACCGCCGAAATCTGTAATCGGACTCATTGAAGTTTCACTTTTGAGAAATAAGGCGGCACATCTTGGAATTACAGAGATAACACAAAGAAACGGGGCAATGTATTTCTACATCGAGCATCCGAATATGCAGCAAATTTCTGCACTTTCCGCTGCATATAAGGGTATAATTACGTTCAACAGCATATCTGTTCCATATATTTCGGTGAAAATCAAGCCAAAGGTACGTCCTTTTGACATGATGAAAAATGTGGTTAATATAATGCATGGAAATGCAAATGAAGCTGCTGAATAAAACAAGGAATGATGCAAAGCATAATTGCATCACTCCCAAAAAGCAACACCATACAAAGAATGCTAAAAAGACTTTGTATGGTGTTGTTTTATTAATGTCTGATATATCTTGATGTTTTTTTTCGCTTTTTTTCTTCGTACATAACTTCATCAGCCTTTGTTATAAGCTTGAACATAGGAGTATCTTCGTCAGCTTCGGTTATATAGCTTCCAAGACTTGCTGCAATCTGATACGGTTTATTTACAATTCTGTTTATTTCATTGAGCTTTGTGATAAATCTTGCTCTTAATTCGTCAGCGTCATCTTCGTCCATATCATATCCGAAAATTAGAAATTCGTCACCGCCGAATCTTGCACAGGTATTATTAGCCATACAGCAGTCACGAATTACTTCCGCAAGACGCTGAATAGCAAAGTCACCCTCTTTATGACCATAATTGTCATTTATTATTTTCAGACCGTCCATATCTATAAACATAATCATAATTTTGCGGTTTTCTGCGATACACTGCTTGAAGATTTTATCCGTAGCACGAATAAAACCGTTTCTGTTATAAATATTGCACAATGGGTCAATGACATAGAGCTTATCAAGTTCAGAAATAGCTCCATTGAGCTGATGCAGCTTTCGTATATTTTCAATGGAGTTGCATATGTTCAAAAGAAGCGAGTGACACAGCATACTTTTAATAGGAAATTCACTGTTGACAAAAATGCAGTATCCAAGACATCTTTCACGAAAATGTATAGGGAAGAAATAGCTTATATTACCGCCATGTTCAAATTTTTCAGGAAACATTTTTTTGCTGCTGAAAAATTCAATCTGCTTTTTGATTCCGTTTTCCCACACGAGAGGAGCACTCATACTTTTGGTATAGCCTGAAATCTGATATCTGGGCTTATTGAGAATAACTTCGTCCTTTGAACTGATTACACCACCCTGCCAGTCAACGCAAAGGCATATATAGAATTTTTCACATTCAAGCTCTGAGATGAAATTACTTATGGAATTCATAACTTCATCTATACTTTCTGTATCGACCAGTGCAGTTGTTAAGCGGTTAAGGATGGAAATATCAACTCCGCAGTTATCGAGCTTTTGATAAGTAGTTTTTTTGTAAAGATTGAAATCCTCAACCATTTCTTTTTCCTTGCATTTACAGCTTTGTGAAAAAACAGGAGAAGCCTCAAGAACAACATTTTTATCAACAGAATCTCCGCTGATTATTTTATGTATCATTTCGCAGGCTTTGTATCCCACTTCAAATAACGGACGCTTTACAGAAGTAAGCTCAGGAATAAAATTGCGTGCTTTGTAGGTATTGTCAAAGCCTGTAACAATAACGTCGTCAGGGACGTGTATGCCATTTTTTTCGAGTTCTGTAATAGCGGCAAGAGCCATTGCGTCATTTGCACAAATGAAAGCGTCAGGAAGCTCTATTCCGTCAGATAGAAATTTATCAATTGCATTTTTTCCGTCCACACTGCGAAATTCACCATAATATATGCGTCTGTTATCAACATAAAGACTGTTTTCCTTCATAACGCTTAAAAATGCATTGTAACGGTCGAAAGCCTCCGGATTTGCAAGAGGACCTGAGATGTAATTAATGGTTTTTGCATTATGCTTTTGAATAACGTGTTTTACAATATCGCTCATAGCTTTAACATTGTCAATGCTGACATTGTAAAACTCCGGATAATCACCACAGTCAAATACAACTGCCGGAATGCCAGATTCCTTTACCCTCTCAATAATTTTTAATTTTTCATTCGGAGCACTTATGGTATTTGTCATCAACAGTATACCGTCAAACTCGCTAATATTAATAAGGTTGTAGATATTGTATTCACCTGCATCATATCTGCTGTTGCTCAATACCCCTCCGAACGTGGCAAAATATGAAGCATTAATTTTACTTTCTCTTGTATATTTATTAATTCCACATATTATATTATTCTGATATTCTTCATCAATACCTGCTACTACTACAGCAATATTAATAATATTTTCAGTCATACTTCGTTCATCCTTTTCTTAAGATTAAAGGCAGCACTTAAGGCAATACCGCACAAAGCACGTCAAAAGACCTTGCACGTCATAAACTAGCAAATTTTCCGTCATATTACAAATAATTTTCTCACCATACGACAGTATGCTTTCAAAAATTCTATGCAATCTGACGAAAAATATATCTGCGTTTCTGCCGCACAATCTTTGTGCGGTATTGCCTTAATAGGGTGTGCCTTAAAAATGCTATATGAAAACTGAGATTTAAAATTTATGCAAACTACATTAAATCTTTTAATACATTATAGCATTATTTTACAAAAAGTCAAAGGGAATAGAAAAAAATAAGCGTTTGTTTTAAAAATTTGTTTATATGCACATTGTTAGGACTGATATTTTGTGCAGAATGTCAATTTTTAAGCTACTTTCTGTAATTTGAAATGTTATATTAGTAAGTATTGCTTTAAGTTTAATTCACAAATTTAAATATAATATTATATGAGCAATTTGTTGATTTATTGGAAAAAGGAGTTTTTTGTTGACTTTAAGAAAGAGGCATGCTATAATAATAAACGGTATAGCTTATTGCAGATTTTTTGAACATGATTAATTATGTTAAGGCAATAAGCATATTTTTAGTTTACAAAGCAAAATGCAGTATTTTTATAGAACTTTAAATATACGGGGGATTAATAATGAAAGGTATAATTCTTTCCGGAGGCTCAGGAACAAGACTCTATCCTTTGACGAGAGTAACTTCCAAACAGCTTCTTCCTGTTTATGATAAGCCAATGATATATTATCCGATGTCAGTTCTTATGAATGCCGGAATACGTGACATACTTATAATAAGTACACCAAGTGATACTCCAAGATTTCAGGAGCTTTTGGGTGACGGCAGTCAGTTCGGAATATCTCTTTCATATAAGGTTCAGCCGTCACCGGACGGATTGGCTCAGGCTTTTATAATAGCTGAGGATTTTATTGGTGAAGACTGTGCAGCAATGATTCTCGGAGATAATATTTTTGCAGGACATGGCTTGAAAAAAAGACTTCGTCAGGCTGTTGAAAGAGCAGAAAAACAAAATCTTGCAACAGTTTTCGGTTATTACGTTGATGATCCTGAGAGATTTGGAATTGTTGAGTTTGATGAGAACGGCAAGGCAATTTCAATTGAGGAAAAGCCTGAAAAGCCAAAGAGCAACTATTGCGTTACAGGACTTTATTTTTATGATAACAGAGTGGTTGAGTATGCAAAAGGACTTAAACCCTCAGAAAGAAATGAACTTGAAATTACAGATCTTAACAGGATTTATCTTGAAAATAACGGACTTTCAGTAGAACTTCTCGGACAAGGATTTACCTGGCTCGATACGGGTACTCACGAAAGCCTTGTAGAAGCTTCAAATTTTGTGAAAACCGTTGAAGACCATCAGCATAGAAAAATTGCTTGTCTTGAGGAAATAGCTTATCTTAACGGCTGGATTACAAAAGATGATGTGCTTGCCGCTTATGAAACCTTGAAAAAAAACCAATATGGTCAATATCTTATGGACGTAATCAGCGGCAAATATCTTGATGTTCTTCACTAATAACAGGGGAGTAGGAGTATTAAATGAATATTATCGTTACAGGCGGAGCCGGTTTTATCGGCTCGAATTTTGTATATTATCAGCTTGAAAATCATCCTGAGGACAGAATAATTTGTCTTGACAAGCTGACTTATGCGGGTAATCTTTCAACACTTGAAGCAGCAATGAAGCTTCCGAACTTCAGATTTGTAAAGGCTGATATTGCGGACAGAAAAGCAGTTGAACAGCTTTTTGAAGAAGAAAAGCCTGATATTGTCGTTAACTTTGCGGCTGAATCTCATGTTGACCGTTCTATTGAAAATCCTGAAATTTTCATGCAAACAAATATTATGGGAACTCAGGTTCTTATGGACGCTTGCCGCAAGTATGGAATAAAGCGTTATCATCAGGTGTCGACTGATGAGGTTTACGGTGATCTTCCTCTAGACAGACCTGACCTTTTCTTTACTGAGGATACGCCTATACATACAAGCAGTCCTTACAGCTCATCAAAAGCAGGTGCTGACTTGTTAGTACTGGCATATTACAGAACGTATAAACTTCCGGTTTCTATTACCAGATGTTCAAACAATTACGGCCCGTATCATTTTCCCGAAAAGCTGATTCCGCTTATGATAAGCAGAGCTTTGGCTGATGAGTCACTTCCGGTTTACGGAAAGGGTGAGAATGTTCGTGACTGGCTTTATGTTAAAGACCATTGTAAAGCAATAGACCTTGTTATGCGTAATGGCAGAGAAGGTGAGGTTTATAATGTTGGCGGTCATAACGAAAGGTCGAATATTGACGTTGTAAAAACTATTCTTAAAGAACTTGGAAAGCCTGAAAGTCTTATAACTTATGTTACGGACAGACCGGGACATGATATGCGTTATGCAATTGACCCTGCAAAAATTCAGAGTGAGCTTGACTGGACTCCTGAAACATCTTTTGAAGAGGGAATCAAGCTTACAATAAAATGGTATCTTGAAAATAAAAAATGGTGGCAGGACATAATTTCAGGTGAATATCAGAATTATTTTGACAAGATGTATAAGGATAATGGCCGTATAAGCTGATTAAAGGGAAATATGGACATGAAAAGATATAAAATTGGATACACTCAGGGCGTATATGATATGTTTCATATAGGTCATTTGAATTTAATAAATTCTGCAAAGCAGTATTGTGATTATCTTATAGTCGGAGTTAATGCAGACGAGCTTGTGCAGAGCTATAAAAATAAAGTTCCTGTAATTTGTCAGGAAGATCGCCGAAAAATCGTTGAAAATATTAAAGCGGTTGATAAAGCGGTTGTTGTATCCACTCTTGATAAGGTGGAGATATTCAAAAAACTTAAATTTGATGCAGTTTTTATCGGTGATGACTGGAAAGACTCGGAACGCTGGAACAAGACAGAATCGGAGCTTTCGTCTTACGGGATAGATGTGGTTTATCTTCCGCATACTCCTGATATATCTTCAACCGAACTGCGTACCGTTAAAGAAAATAAAGTCAGCGGATAAGTGATTCGGAGGAAAAATGAAGGTTTTTGTAACAGGAATAAAGGGACAGCTTGGCTTTGATGTTATGAATGAGCTTGAAAAAAGAGGACATGAAGCTGTCGGAACTGATGTTGAGGAATTGGATATAACTGACGCTGAAGCTGTTGGTGAGTTTATCAGCAGGGTAAATCCGGATGCGGTTATACATTGTGCAGCATGGACTGCTGTTGATGCTGCTGAAGATGAAGAAAATATTGATGAAGTAAGGGCTGTAAATGCGAGCGGTACTGAAAATATTGCTAAAGCATGCAAAAAGCTTGATTGCAAAATGATTTATATTTCAACTGACTATGTTTTTGACGGTCAGGGTGAAAATCCGTGGAAACCTGATGATGAAAGAAGTCCGCTGAATGTTTATGGTCAGACTAAGTATGAGGGTGAGCTTGCTGTTGAAAAAAATCTTGAAAAGTTTTTCATAGTAAGAATAGCATGGGTTTTTGGAGTAAACGGCAAGAATTTTATTAAAACAATGCTTAATCTCGGAAAATCAAGAGACTCCCTTACTGTAGTAAATGACCAGATAGGAACGCCTACATATACTTATGACCTGGCAAGACTGCTTGTTGATATGGCAGAATCCGATAAGTACGGACGTTATCATGCTACAAACGAGGGCGGATATATAAGCTGGTATGATTTTGCCTGTGAGATTTTCAGACAGGCAGGAAATATAAATCCGATTTATAAAAAAGTCAGTATAAGTCCTGTAAGTGCGGACTGTTATCCTGCAAAAGCAAAACGTCCGTCAAACAGCAGAATGGATAAAAGCAAGCTGACTGAAAACGGCTTTGAGCCGCTGCCGTCATGGCAGAATGCTCTTGAAAGATATTTAAAGGAGATAGAGGTCTGATGGGACAAATAAAGGTTGAAAAAAATGTCGGAGGCATAAACGGCCTTTGTATTATAGAACCTGCGGTTCATGGAGATAACCGAGGCTACTTTATGGAAACATATAATCAGAATGACATGAATGAAGCCGGTCTGGACATGGTGTTTGTTCAGGACAATCAGTCATGTTCCGTCAAAGGAGTTCTCAGAGGACTTCATTTTCAAAAACAGTTTCCTCAGGGAAAGCTCGTTCGTGTAATTAAGGGCAGTGTTTTTGATGTTGCTGTTGACCTCAGAAGTGATTCTGAAACCTACGGCAAATGGTTTGGTGTTGAGCTTACAGAGGAAAATAAAAAGCAGTTTTATATTCCGGAGGGATTTGCACACGGTTTCCTTGTTCTTTCTGATATTGCTGAATTTTGCTATAAATGTACTGATTTCTACCACCCCGGTGATGAGGGCGGACTTGCATGGAATGACCCTGAAATTGACATTAAATGGCCGCAGCTTGTTGGAGAATACAGCGGAAGTGCTGATTCTGAGGGATATATGCTTTCCGATGACACAAAGCTCAACCTTAGTGATAAAGATAAAAAATGGGTTGGCATTAAAGATACTTTTAAGTTCTGAAAGAGGAGTAAATTGCTTTGAGTAGTAATGATAATATACAGCATGTGTTTATAGTGGGATGTAAGGGAATTCCTGCTAATTATGGTGGATTTGAAACGTTTGTTGATAAACTTACAGAATACAGAAAAAGTGATAAAATAAAGTATCACGTTGCATGTGCAGTTGATGAGGATAAAGCCGAATTTACATATAATAATGCACATTGCTTTAATATAAAGTGGAAAAAATTAGGTGCTGCAAGAGCGATTTTCTATGATACAGACGCTCTCAAGTATTCTATTGAATATATTAAAAAGCATAATATCAAGCATCCGATTGTATATGTGCTTGCCTGCCGTATAGGCATATTTGTTGCAAAATATAAAAGACAGATTGAGCAGCTTGGAGGAAAGCTCTATGTAAATCCTGACGGACACGAGTGGAAAAGAGCAAAATGGAGCAAGCCTGTCCGCAAGTATTGGAAGTATTCAGAACAGCTCATGGTTAAGCATGCTGACCTGCTTATTTGTGACAGCAAAAATATTGAGAAGTATATAAAAACAGAATATAGTCAGTATAATCCAAAGACTACGTTTATTGCTTATGGCTCTGATACGGTTAAGTCAAAGCTTGCTGATGATGATGCAAAGCTCCTTGATTGGTATAAATCAAAGGGACTTAAAGTTAAGGAATATTATCTTGTTGTAGGACGTTTCGTTCCTGAAAACAACTTTGAAACAATGATAAGGGAATTCATGGCATCGAAAACAGAGAAGAATTTTGCTATAATTACAACTGCTGACGATAAATTCCTTAACGAGCTTAATGAGAAGCTTGATTTCAGCAAGGATAAAAGAATTAAGTTTGTTGGAACTGTTTATGACCAGGAACTGCTTAAAAAAATTCGTGAAAATGCGTACGGATATTTTCATGGACATGAGGTTGGCGGTACAAATCCGAGTCTGCTTGAGGCTCTTGGTTCAACAGACTTAAATCTTCTTCTCAATGTCGGATTTAATCGTGAGGTTGGCGAAGATGCGGCATTATACTGGGATAAGCGAAACGGAAGTCTTGCAAAGCTCATTAATTCTGCTGACGCTATGAGTGAAGAACAAATTGCATCATATGGTGCGGCAGCTAAAAAGCGTATTGCTGATTGGTACAGCTGGGACTATATTGTTGATGAGTACGAGAAGGTTCTGGGTAAAATATAATGGGCAAAAGAAGTTTTGGAAACAAGCTTGTTTCAGGTCTTATAAGCAGGATAAAAAAGAGTGACTACAGTCTTGACGAGGCTATAAGCGGCGGAGAACTGCTCGGAATTATATCTGACAGAGGCTTCATGTTTATAAGAGGAATTATAAGAAAACCGTTTTTGAAGAAGTCGGACGGAATACTTTTTGTAGGAAAGTCTGTAAAAATTCAAAGCGGTAAAAAAATCAGGATAGGTTCAGGCTCAACTCTCCATTCAAGATGCAGAGTGAACGCCTTATCAAAAAGCGGTATTACTATTGGACGCAACTTTACATTAGGCCCTGATTGCATTATAGAATGCAGCGGAGTTATAAGTGAACTCGGAGAAGGACTTGTGATTGGAGATAACGTTGGTATATCGGCAAAATCGTTCATTGGTGTAAGAGGCAGTGTTTCAATAGGAAATGATACAATTATTGGACCGTATTGCAGTATTCATGCTGAAAATCACACATTCAGGGATATGGATACGCTTATAAGGCAGCAGCCTTCTTCAAGAAAAGGCATTGAAATCGGCTCTAATTGCTGGATCGGTGCAAAGGCTGTCATTCTTGACGGTGTAAAAATCGGAAACGGCTGTATTATTGCAGCAGGTGCTGTTGTAACAAAGTCCATTCCTGATAATTCGGTTGCGGCAGGAGTTCCTGCAAAGGTTATAAAGGTTCGCAGTAAGGACAGTACAGCATAAATTTAAGGCAGCATCGCATAAAATCTGTGCGGTTTTGACCTGACTCTAAATGAAATAACCGGCATGTTTTTGTCAGTCAGCAGGTTGTGGATTAGTATAAAATATTTTTTAGGAGATAAGAATGTTGGTTGATTTTATAAAGCTTTTAATGTTTTGGATTTGTCGTGCTTTTTTCTGTATTTTTTATATATTTCCAATAAAAAACAACAGAATAGCATTTATAAGCTATAAGGGTTCGCAGTATTCATGCAATCCAAAAGCAGTTTCAGAGTATATTTTAAGCAATTATCCTGATAAATTTGATATTATCTGGGGACTTGATAACCCTGAAACATACGATGGAATAATAAACAAAAATGTCCATGTAATTAAGCATGGTACAATGAAGTTTTATAAATATCTTCTTACATCTAAGATTATTGTGACAAATGTTGACTACCTTTCCTATGTCAGATTCCGCAAGGGACAGTATATAGTGCAGACATGGCATGGCGGAGGTTCATATAAAAAGGTTGGGAACTGTACTAAGAACGTAAGCAAGCTTGTATTAAAGCGTCGTTCCTATTTTAATCTTAGAACAGATGCATTTATTTCAAGCTCTGCTACATTTACAAACGATACTATTCTTGGTTCGTTTTCATACAAGGGCAGAATTGTTAATTCAGGTATGCCGAGAAATGATATTCTGTTTACAGAAAATAATGAAAAGGCAAAACAAATAAAACAAAAAATAGGTGTTCCTGAGGATGCAAAAATCCTTATTTATGCACCTACATACAGACAAATAATTAAATACACTGATTATCTTCTTGACGAAAAGCGATTAAAGCATTCTCTTGAGGAGCGTTTTGGCGGCAATTGGGTTATCCTTTACAGACTTCATCCAATGCTGAAGTGTTCTTTTGATTCCGAAAGCCACGACATAATCAATGTATCTGATTATAATGATATGCAAGAGCTGTTATGGGTTTCAGATATTCTTATGACTGATTATTCATCAAGTATGTGGGATTTCTCCCTTACCTATAAGCCTTGCTTTTTGTTTGCTACAGACCTTAAAGAATATCAGAATGAAAGAGATTTTTACAGCGATATACATACATGGCCGTTTATACTGGCTGAAAATAATGACGAGCTTAATGAAAAAATACTGTCTTATAATGACGAGGAATATCGTCAGGCAGTAAAAAAATATCATGAGGATATGGGAAGTTATGAAAAGGGCAGCGCTTGTAAGCAGATAACCGATGTTATAATGAGCGAATGCGGTAAATAAGGAGGATGAAAAATAATGAATATAGCCATTATATTTGCAGGCGGGACAGGGCAAAGAATGACGTCTGCGGTTAAACCTAAGCAATTCCTTGAAGTTCACGGGAAACCGATTATTATATATACATTAGAGCATTTTGAACACCATTCTGATATAGACGGTATAATTGTTGTATGTCTTGAAAGCTGGATAGGGTACCTTGAATCTTTGCTTCAAAGATATGGCGTAACCAAGGTAAAAGCTGTTGTAAGCGGAGGTGCAACGGGTCAGCAGTCAATTTTTGCAGGTATTTCAAAGGCACATGAGCTGTATGATGATGATACTGTTCTGCTTATCCATGACGGCGTAAGACCGCTTATTGATGCAGAGCTTATTTCAGCAAATATAGAATGTGCTAAGAAAAACGGAAATGCCGTTACAGTAACTCCTGCCATCGAAACAATTGCTTTAAAGGATGACAATACTATACATAACATTATGAACAGGCAGAGCTGTTGGATTGCAAAAGCTCCTCAGTGCTTTAAGCTTGGCGATATTTATTCTGCTCATTTAAAGGCTCAGGAGGAAGGCAGAGATGACTTTATTGATTCTGCAAGCCTTATGCTGAACTATGATACAGCAATATTTCCCGTGGAGGGCAAGCCGGAAAATATCAAAATAACTACGCCGTCTGATTATTATATTTTCAAGGCAATTCTAGATGCAAATGAAAGTTCGCAGATATGGGGTTAAGTATTATGAGTAATACAAATATCATAGTAGACGAGGATATTAAAAATATCTGCTCTGATAATAATATTGATTGGAGCAGATTGGCTGGAAAAACAATTCTCGTTACAGGTGCAACAGGTCTTATCGGGCAGCTTCTTGTTAAAAGTCTGCTTAATTTTGGCAAAGTTAAGATTGCTGCAGCTGTGAGAAATGAAGAAAAAGCGTTAAAGCTTTTCGGCAAAAATGAAAATCTGACATTTATAATCGGGGATATTGTTAATATGCCTGAAATAAATGGACATATTGATTTTATTATCCATGGAGCAAGCGTAACAGACAGCAGGATGTTTGTAAATAATCCTGTTGAAACATTTGTTACTGCTCTTGACGGAACGAGAAAAATGCTGGAGCTTGCCCGCAATAAAAAATGTGAGAGCATGGTTTATCTTTCAAGCATGGAGGTTTACGGAGCTCCTGAAACTGATGAAAAAATTAGCGAAACTGCCGCAACTAATCTTAATACAATGGCAGTTCGTTCATGTTATCCGGAAAGCAAAAGAGCTTGTGAGAACTTATGCTGTGCATATGCATCGGAATATAATGTTCCTGTAAAGGCTGTTCGTCTTACTCAGACATTCGGTTCGGGGGTTAAGTATGATGACGACAGAGTTTTTGCTGAATTTGCACGATGTGCAGTTGAGGGCAGGGACATCATTCTTCATACAAAAGGTGAAACAAAAAGAAACTATCTTTATGTTTCAGATGCAGTAAGAGCTATTCTTACTGTGTTGCTTAACGGTGAAAACGGTACTGCATATAATGCGGCAAATGAAGAAACATACTGTTCAATTTATGAAATGGCACACCTCGTAGCTGATAATTGTGCAGACGGTAAAATTGACGTAAAGTGTATAGTTGAGGATACAGCAAAATTCGGATATGCTCCGATCTTAAAAATGAATTTGGATACATCGCTGCTTCGCAGTCTTGGCTGGAGGGCTGAAACAGGTCTTTCTGAAATGTATAAGCGTATGATTGCAGCATGGAATTTTGATAGTAAGGAATAAATTTTGGTTTATGAAAAAAGTAATTGTTTTTGATACTGCAATCGGAACTTCTAATCTGGGGGATATTGTAATTCTTGAAAGTCTTGAAAATCAGCTTGATTTTCTTCTTGAAAACTGCTTCGTGGTAAGGTATGCCACACATTTAAAGAATTTCAATTTTCTTACATATTTAAGACTTCGTGCAAAGAGAAGATATGCAAATGAATGTGACTATAAATTCATAATGGGCACAAATCTTCTCTCATATGATATTTTCAATACAAGACGTCAATGGCAGATAGGTGCATTGACATGGCCTTTATATAAAAATGTTGTTGTTGCGGGAGTTGGTACAACACAGGGTAAAAGAAAGCCCACTCTTTATACAAAGTGGATTTATAAAAAGGTTCTCAGCAAGGATATAATTCATTCGGTAAGAGATGATGAAAGCTGCGAGCTGCTTCAGAGTATGGGATTTAAGGCAATAAACACAGGCTGTCCGACATTATGGAAGCTTACTCCTGAGCATTGCAGTCAGATTCCGCAAAATAAGGCTTCAAGAGCTGTATTTTCACTCAGCGGTTTCAAAGACCAGCTCGACAGAACTCAGGACGGAAAAATGCTTGAGATTATCAGAAAAAATTATGATAAAATATATTTCTGGTGTCAGACAACAGAAGATGAAAAGTATCTTGATACATTTGCAGATACAGTAAAAATTCCGAGAATATACAGCCTTGATGTTTTAGGCAGACTGCTTGATGAAGGAGATATAGATTATATAGGTACACGTCTGCATGGCGGTGTTTTTGCAATGCAGCACAAGGTACGTTCAGTTATTATTTCCATAGACCACAGAGCAAGAGGTTTTAAACAGACAAATAACATTGTTACTCTTGAACGAAGTGAGATTGAAAAATTAGATGAAATGATAAACAGCAATTTTAAAACAGAAATTGTGCTTAATCAGAAAAATATTGATTTATGGAAAAGTCAATTTAAGGCGGCATCTCAAAAATAAGGAGTGTTTGATTTTTGAAACAGGTGAAAATGATTTCAATTGTTATTCCAATATATAATGTTGAAAAGCACCTTGAAAAGTGCCTTGACAGCGTTTTAAATCAGACATATAAAAATATTGAGCTTATTCTTGCAGATGACGGCTCAACCGACAGAAGCGGAGAGATTTGTGACAGATATGCGGCAAAAGACAGCCGCATAAAGATAATCCATAAGGCAAACGGCGGCGTATGTTCAGCAAGAAATGCCGCATTTAAATATGTAACAGGAGATTACATTACATTTATTGATTCTGATGATTATATAGACAGCAATGCTTATTCTGAAATTATGGAGTACATGAACGAAAAAAATGCAGATGCATGCTTTTTCGGCTGGACTCGTGAATATGAATCAGGAAAAACAAGCGGTTTCGTAAAAAGAAAAGACGGTGTTGGTGACGCAAGTGACGCAGTCAAGCAGATATTGAAAATCAACAACGGTTATGCGGGACAAATCTGGAATAAAGTTTTTTCTACTGAAAACTGGAAGAAAAACGGAGTTATCGAAATTCCTGAAATGAATACAGCTTATGCAGTCGGTGAGGACTGTGAATGGCTGATGCGTATGATGAAGCCTTATAAAAAGGTTGCATACACTTCAAAATCATATTATCACTATATAATAAGAAGTGACAGTGCGATTAATATTGAAAGCTTTACTAAGGCAAGACTTTCTGAAATATATGCTCGTGAGGCAGTAGCAGAACAGGCAAAAAAATTCTGGCCTGAGGCTGTTAAGCTTGCACAGGGAAAAGCATATATAAGACTTATAAAAAATGCTTCTCTTGCTGTTAAAATCGGCGATAAAAATGCCCTGAAGGAAATAAGAACACATATTATGGGAAATAGAAAATCTTATTACAGCTTGAATGAAATTTCCAAGAAAGAAAAAATAAAAACAAGGGCTACTGAAACAATGATAAATAATTATCTTTTCAGAAATATTTTCAGATTCGCATGCGGCAAAAAGAAGTCAGGTGTATAAGGAAAGCAATATGACGATAAAAACTTTGAAATTTAAAGAAAATGAATTTTTATATTTGATGACATATGCTGTTTTTATCTTTGCAACAATTGCGGATTCATCATTGTTATCATTGGGAATACTTAAAACCGTTATAAACTACGGTTCAGTACTCATAATGATATTTCTTGCTCTTTTCAGAAATTTAAGTATAAAACAGCTTATTTTTTATGTAGTATTCTGTTCGGTTTTCTTTATATCCGCATTTATGACTGACCGAACGTTTCTGATGGTTTATGCTGTACTTTTAATAAATGCAAGATGTACAACGTTCAGAAGAATAGTACAGACCTCGCTTATTACTACAACCATATCTGTTGCAGCAATTATTGTATTATGCAAGGTTGGTGTTATTCAGGATTATGTATATGATCATGATGGCATTGTAGCTCACTCATATGGATTTGGGCATTACAGTTCAATCTCGTATTTTGCTATGTATGCAGTTATTATGTATATGTATCTCCAGAAAGAAAAAATGGGATGGCTGAAAATAGGCTTTTTGGCAGCAATATCATATGGTGTTTACAAGGTTACAACGACAAGACTCAGCTTTTTGCTGACTCTTTTTGCTATATTCCTTTATATAATATTGATAAAGTACGATTTAATTGATATAAGAGCAAAATTTATAGTATTTCTTTCGGATATTTCATTTGTGCTTGTTTCAGCATTTTGTATGTTCTTGCATTTCGGCTATAATGAGCGTAATGAAATTATGGAAAAACTTAACGATGCTCTTGCTAACAGACTTCTTATGGGAAAAACAGCTATTCAGCTTTACGATATAAAGTTACTTGGGCAGAATATAAAAATGGTAGGCAATACAACAGTTCATTTTGATGACAGTAACTTTGAGGATTACTTTTATATAGACTCAGGCTATATTTACGGCATACTGGGTTATGGACTGCTGTTTTTCATAATGCTTATAGCGGCATATACTATTATTATCAGATATTCAGCTGTAAGTGCAAATAAAATGATTATGATATGGTCGTTATCAGTTTTGATTTTCAATGTTTCAAACAATTCATGGGTAAGTATAACATATAATCCATTACTTCTTATGCTTCCGTTTGTTCTTGTTTATGACTGGAAATCTGATAATCTGCTTGAACGAGTCATGTTGGATTATGATATAGAGCTGTAATTTATGTGGGATTATGCAAATCATATTTAGGAGGTATGTGCATGAGCAGTTGTTCAGCCCTGTTTGAAAAGGTATGGCATAAGGGCATGACAATAGGTTATGAATTTTATGGAAACCATTTTGTAAGTGTTGATGATTCACTTATTGTTTTTTCAAGTGAACCTGATTTTTCAGATAATGCATTTGTTTTGTTTGAATATATGCAGAAAAACGGATATGCAGAAAAATATCATTTTGTATGGCTTGTTTCAGAACCGAAAAAGTTTTCTGAGGAACAAAAAAAGTATAAAAACACTGTATTTGTTCAGTATCGTGACAAAAATAAAAGAATGTGCTTTAAGGCAATGGAAAGTCTTATGAAAGCAAAATATTTCATGGGTACTCATGTAAGGCAAAGCAGAGTAAGAAAACGCAATACAGGTCAAACAATAATAAACCTGTGGCATGGCTGCGGATATAAGGATACTCAGCACCTTGCTTGGAATGATGCGTTTGATTACTGCCTTGTTCCGGGAGATGTCTTTGTTAAGACTAAATCTGAGTTTTTCGGATGCAGTGAATCGCATTTTCTTCCTATAGGTTATCCGAGAAGTGATTTGCTTTTTTCAAATAACCCAAAAGCCGCAGAGGCTGCAGAAAATTTGAAAAAGGACAGCAATACAAAGCTTATTATCTGGATGCCTACTTTCAGAAAAACGGGAAAAAATAAGTATCCTGAAGAAAATATAGAGTATAAATTTGAACTTCCTATTTTTCAGTCTGTTGATGATATGCACAGGTTTGACAGCTTTTGCAGAGAAAACAATATAATAGTTCTCATAAAAAAGCATCAGTATCAAGTGGATTTTGCCAATAAGAGCAGGGATTTTACCAATATACTTATGATAGGAAATGACTTTTTTAAGGAAATCGGCGTACAGATGTATGAATTTCTGCCTTTCACTGATGCTTTGATAACTGACTATTCATCAGCTGCAATTGACTATCTCTTGGTTGACAAGCCGATTGGTTTTACGCTGGATGATTATGAACAGTATAAAAAAACAAGAGGTTTTGTTTTTGAAAATCCTCTTGAAAATATGCCCGGTGAGCATATTTTTGATTATGAAGGACTTGAAAGCTTTGTTTCAGACCTTAAAAACGGAATTGATAAATATTCTGATGACAGAAAAAGAGTAAAGTCAGCAACAAATAATGAATCCTGTGACTTCTGTAAAAGAGTTCTGGAAAAGCTGAAAATATAGCTGTAAATTATTGTTTGAAAGGGTGAATTTGCTTTTTGGAAAATCAAAATATTATAAAAAAAGAGAGAGTAGCCTTTATTGATTACATAAAGGCTTTTGCAATTATTTTAGTAGTTTTAAGTCATATAAATGCCTATAATGAGAATTTAAAAATATGGACAATGTCATTTTCAATTCCATTATTTTTTATAGCTCATGGTATGGTATACAAATGGAGAGTGAAAAAGCTTTCACAATTCGGAGAATTTCTGAATAAAAAGTTTGTAGCTTTTCTTATTCCGTATGCAGTATGGGCATTTATTTATGCAGGCTACAGTCCTGAAAATGTCGTAAAAATTGCTTATGGAAGTCATGAAAGCTTGTCGCTTGCAGGCAGCTTGACTTCATTGTGGTTTTTGCCATGCATTTTTACTGTTGACGTTATTTTCGAGATAATTTTGTTCATCTCTGCAAAGTTAAAGAATCAAAACATATTTATACTGATTTTTACAATACTTGCTCTGGCAATAACAGCTTTTATACCTCATTTGTCAAAAGGGTGGCCGTTTGAGCTTGATGTGGCTGTACAGTGCTTCGCTTTTACTTCAATCGGTTATCTTGTATTTCCAAAGATAAAGAGTATACGGGAAAAGGCTGAAAAGGATAAGTTTGTATTGTTAATTCTGGGAATGGTTGCTGTTATATCTGCTGCATTGACTTCTCTTGCTTACAAAAATGTAAGTATGCCCGGCGGATACGTTATGTCTGCTGAGGCAAGGTATGGCTTTTATCCGATTTACCTGATTTGTGCGGTGGCTGGTTCAGTTTTATTTATATGTATATGTCTGCTGCTTGAAAAAGTAAAAATAAAGTCATTCCAAAAACTTATGGCTTTTATCGGACAGAATACAATGATGATATTTATATTGCAGAAGCCATTTATTCACTTAATGCAACCATTGTGTAAGCGTATTAATTTAAACGGCATTATTGCATTGATTATAATACTTGCAGTAACTATAGCATTATGTCTTATCGCTTCTGTATTTGTCAATGCATATATACCTGTACTTTCAGGACGGGGTAAAGTTCCATGTAAGAATGTGGGGGATGGGAGCTAATGAGCAGTACAAAAAGAAATGTTATTTATCAGACAGCCTATCAGATTCTTGCACTAATCCTGCCGTTTATAACTGCTCCATATGTATCAAGAGTTCTTGGAAGTGAGAATGTCGGTATTTACTCATATACATATACTAATGTAAACTATTTTATGCTTGCGGCACTTCTTGGTATTGAAACATATGGTACACGAACCGTATCAAAAGTAAGAAATGATAAAAAGCTTACAAACGAAGCATTTTCCAGTATCTTTTACTGTCATTTGATTGTTTCGGCAGTCTGTCTTGTTGTATATTTAATATATGCTTGTTTCATCAGCAAGCCGATTTACAGAGTTTTTGCTTTAATTCAGACATTATATATTATAGCGGAAATATTTAATATAAACTGGTTTTTCTTTGGAATGGAGCAGTTCAAGATTACCGTTACAAGAAATATGGTAGTTAAGCTTTTGACGATTGCTTCAATTTTCCTTTTCGTAAAGGATAAGGACGACCTTGTTGTTTATATAACCATAATGGCGTTGGGAACATTTATAAGTCAATCATTTGTATGGATATTCCTTAGAAAGTATGCAAGATTTGTAAGAGTTCCGTTAAAAGAGGTTTTAAAGCATTTTAAGCCTATGTGTGTGCTTTTTGTATCTGTAATAGCAACAAGCCTTTACAGAATGATAAGCAAAACAATGCTTGGAATGACAGATGCACTTTCTGACCTTGGCTGTTTTGAATATGCGGATAAAATAATCCGTATGCCTTTGAGTATTATTACCGCAGTCGGAATGGTAATGCTTTCAAAGACTTCAAATATGTATAATAATGACAGCAAGAAAAATGTTCATTCATTGATACAGAAGTCAATGGAGGCTGTAATGATATTTGCATCAGCAATTGCTTTCGGACTTGCGGCTGTTTCCGATAACTTTTCTGTTTTGTTTTACGGAAAAGAATACGAGTTTACAGGAACATTAATTTTATCAATGAGTGCATCATTGCTGTTTATGTCGTGGAACAATGTAATCAGAACACAGTATCTTATGCCGCAGTGCAAAGACAAGGAATATGTTAAGGCAGTCTGGGCAGGTGCGATAGTCAATGTTGCACTAAATCTGGTTCTTATTCACTTTATTGGAGCTTTAGGTGCGGCACTTACGACAAATGTTTCTTATTTCGTTGTTTCGCTTGTGCAGACCTATTATGCAAAAAAAGAACTTCCTGTTTCTGTGTATCTGAAGGGTGCGTTGATTCCGTTTTTAACAGGAGTTGTGATGCTTGTTATAATCAGAGTTATTGGTCACTATATGACTTGCAGCTGGGTGACTTTGTGTATTCAGATTGCATGCGGTGCATTATTCTATTGTGCTGTAATGGTTATCTATCTCAAACGCATAAATTCTCCTGTGCTTAAAATGGTTATGGGACGCTTTTACAGAGGAAAGAAAATTTAAGATGATTTATATATTATTTTGTAACTAATTGCCTTTTATTTATTTTCTAATTGAAAGAAAATGTTTAAAAGGTAGAAAAGAAAGCTGTTTATTTACTTTTTAAATCAATATGGTATAATAAAAAAGGAATTGTCTTATTTAAGCATGAAAAATAACGTCTTTAAAAGGCTTTTTGGTGATGAATAAGAAATTCGGAAAAATAAAAACAGCAGTATATGAGCTGTTTAAAGAATATGGAGTTGTAAAATGAATAATAAAAATATCAATATCACTTTGCAAAAAGCAAATGATAAGAAACACGAGCTTACCATTTCATTCAGAGATATTCTCGGAGGACTGAAAAAATACTTTTTAACATGGGTTCTTGCAGTTGTAATTTCAGGCGTCCTTACACTTGTAGGTACTGCACTTTTTGCAGGTGATGAGTATAAAACAGTTACTTCATTAGTAAGCTTTACTTATAAGGGCATTGAATCAGGCAAAGACCCTGCCGGAAGAAGCTTTGATGTAAATACATTGAAAAGTCCTACTGTAATTGAGGCTGCGTTAACTAAACTTGACCGCCCACTTGAAGAACTTGAAAACATCAGAAAAAATATAAGCATTGAGGGAATTATTCCAAGTGATGCAATTGACAGAATTACTACATACAAAAGCGTTTATGAGGCAGCAAGCACAAACGGCTTGTCAGCAGCTCAGGCTATGCTTGATGTAACTTATTATCCAACACAGTATAAGGTTATATTTAATTACGCTGATACTGATTATAAGTCATCTGAAGCTATAGAGGTTATCAATACAGTTCTTGAATCATATCGTGATTACTTTTTTGAAGAATACGGCTATAATAAAGCACTTGGCAGTGCAGTTACTGCTATTGACTATAACGACTATGATTATTCTGAGGCACTTGATGTTTTCAGTTCAACAATTTCCTCATTAAGAAGCTATGTTTCTCAGCTTGCAAATGATGACAGTACAAGATTCCGTTCAGTTGAAACAGGATATACATTTTCAGACCTTTCAGAAGCTCTTAAAACTATCCAGAATATTGACCTTGATATGATTTCATCATACATCTCTATCAACAACATAACAAAGGATAAGGACGCTTCAATAAACTATTATCAGTACAGAATAGAATCCCTGACAAGAAGTAAGCTGATTGCAGAAGAAAAGCTTGCAAGTATAAAGGAGTCATTTGATTCATACGAAAAGGATACTGTTATGGTATTCAGTGACAGCATGGAAACTAGCGCAAATCAGTCCTCTGAACAGTATGATGCACTTATTAAACAGAAAATTTCAACTCAGGAAGATGTTTCAACTGCCGCACAGCAGATTGATTATTGCAACACAAGAATAAAGGCACTTCAAAGTAAACCGACAGGTTCAGATCAGCAGAAGGAGAATGTTGAAGCAAAGCTTGCAGCTGTAAATGAAAAGATAAATAATCTTCTTGAAAAAGTAAATGTTACTGCTGAAGAATACTATGAAACAGTTTCATTTGAAAATGCATACAATATTCTTGTTCCTGCAACTAATTCAGCAACAGGATTTATTATGAATCTGATAAGCAGTGCTTTAAAGCCTGCATTCATAATTGAGGCTCTTATCTTTGTAATTTATATTTGTACTGCCGTTGTTACTGCTTATTCAAAGAAAAATTCCATGCTTGAAGAAAAAGATGCTGACGACAGTGATGATGAGTCAGAAAACAACAAAAAAGAGGACGCAGAGGATAAAAAAGAGGACATTTCAGAAAAAAAGGAAGAGTCAGAACCAAAGCAGAATACAAATAAGAATAATAAAACAAAGAAAAAATAATAGAAAAATCCCTGAACTGTAAAGTTCAGGGATTTTTGATTTTCACAGCATTTTAAAAATTAAGACCGATTACAAAAGCAGTCGGTCTTGATTTTTATTATTGAGTTTGTGTAAAAATCAGCGCAGGATTATTCAAAATCGAGCTTAAACGGAGAGTAACGCTTATATGACTTTTCATTTTTTTCAAAAGTATATGTGTTAACAATTTCATCAAGATAATCGCCGAAATCCTCTTCATAATTAGCAAGCTGCAGCTTTTGGATTGTGTTTTCATTCCACAGGTCATCTGCATTCATTCTCTCATAAAGGTCAGCCTTAAAGATTACATATACAGCCTCTGCTTCTTCTACAACTTCTGCAACGCCAATTTTCGCCTTGTTGAAAATGAAGTCATTAGTTACCTTGGAAGGGACATAGTTTACTTCACTTGCAGTTGTAGTTGTTTTGGTTTCATCAGCTAAATCATTTTCATTCTGTTTAGCAGCAGTTGTGGACGCTTCGGTTACAAGCTGAATAATTGTTTCATTTTCATATGGATTTGTAGTTGTAGTTACAGTTGTCTGACCAACGTAAGTTGTAACAGCGGTGGTTGTAGTAGTTGCGGCAGTAGTTTCGCCTTTTGCTTCAGCTTCTTCAGCTGCCTTTTCTTCAACGTAAGTGTCATATTCTTCCTTAACTTCATTCATTTCATAAAGCTTGTCCATCTGTGAGGACTTAGCATTAACTTTATCGGCATAACTGTTTGCAAGCTTTATAAGTTCGTTTTTATCATCTCCTTTAAGGAGATTTCCGTCAGAATCTTTAAGGTCAATTTTAATGTATTTAACACGAGCGTAATTATCATTATAATAATCCTTGAGTTCATCTTCACTCATGCCTTTTTCGCTGTCAAAGCCATAATAATAATCAAATACATACTGCCATTTATGCTCGTATTCAAGAATATCTCTTAATGATTCTTCGCTTATACCATTGTTTTTGCAGAGATCTTCATTTTTTTCAAGGAAGTAACTGAGCGTACTTTCTACTTCGTCCTCATCTTCCTCGGAAAGCTCTGCACCTATTTCATCAAACTTTCTTTCAACAGCCACAAAATCCTGACAGTATTCAGTTGCTTTATTCTGAATCCACTCAGTAGAGGAGATATTGTCAATCATTGCATTTTTTACATTGTCAATATTGCTTACATCAGTACCGTCTTTAGATATAATTTCAGTAGCTTCATAATATGAAGAAATAGTATAGAAAATAAATATACCTGCTCTCACTTCATATCCGTCAATTGTCATAGCATATTTTGTATTACTGCATGAAGCAAGCATAGAACCGGCAAGTGCGGCAGATGTTGCTAAAGCAGCACACTTTTTAAATAACTTCATTATTTAATCCTCCGTAATTTAAGGCAAAAAGCCGTACAAGACAAATTTACACCGAGCGTTGTACGGCGTCAGCCTGATTTATTCAAATTCTATACTATTATACTATATTATTTTAATAAAGTCTATACCTTACAAAAATTTTTTTCTTTTTATCACAAATGTTACAAAAAATCCGTAGATTTTATTTATAAAATGTGGTATAATTAAATTTAAGGTAACACCGCACAAATTCTTTTGATGTGTTCTGCGCAGTGTTTAATGAATAATGGAGGGAATATACATGAAGGCACTTATTACAGGAGCTACATCAGGAATTGGAATGAGCATGGCAAAATACTTATGCAGTATGGGTTGGGAGCTTGTGCTGACCGGACGAAATAAAAATGCTCTTGAAAATCTGAAGTCAGAATTGAACACAAATGTATATATTATACCTGCCGACCTTTCTGAAAAAGAAGAAGTTTTCAAGGTATATCATTACTGTAAGCTTCATGATATAGATATGCTGATTAACAATGCAGGCTATGGCATTTTCGGAAGATTTGACGAAACTGATATTGAAGATGAACTGAATATGCTTAATGTAAATATTACCGCACTCCATATTCTTACAAAGCTGTTTCTTCGTGACTTTAAGAAAAAGAACAGGGGAATAATACTCAATGTTGCATCAAGTGCAGGCTTTATGACAGGTCCGCTTTTATCATCATATTATGCATCTAAAAATTACGTTGTTCGGCTTTCACTAGCGATAGCACAAGAATTGAAAAAAACAAAGTCAAAGGTTAGAATATCAATTTTTTGTCCCGGACCTGTTGATACAAACTTTAATAACAGGGCAGGTGTTGTGTTCAGCGTAAAGCCGATTTCTGCTGATTTTGCCGCTAAATATGCGATAGACAATGCTTTAAGCGGAAGAACTGTAATTATTCCTACATTTAAAATGAAGCTTGGTGTTCTTGGAGCAAAGCTTGCTCCTGAAAAAATACTTTCATCTGTAACATATACAATTCAGAAAAAGAAGCTTAAATAAAATGAAAAATAATGTCTATAAGGTGGCACTGGGAGGAGTAATGTCCGCATTATGTCTTATGTGTATGTTTCTTGCAGGCATTATTCCTGCACTCTACCTTGCACTGCCAATGATTTCAGGAATGCTTATGATGATAATTGCCGATGAAGTAAATACGTCATGGGGATTGCTTACTTATGTAACTGTAAGCATTTTATCATTATTTTTTACTTTTGACAAGGAAGCTGCATTGATTTTTATTATGTTTTTCGGACATTATCCGCTTATCAAGCCGTATTTTGAAAAAATCAAATTTTTTCCACTAAGGATAGCGGTAAAGTTTGCAGTTTATAATGTATGTATTTTATCGTTTTTCGGACTTACCGTTTATATTTTTGGATTTACTGCAATGCTGGATGAAATGAATGAATTTGGCAAATACGGCGGCTTATCATTATTAATTCTTGCCAACCTTTTCTTTCCGTTTTATGATTTGGACTTAAAAATCTGCAAATTATTATATATCAAAAGGCTGAAGCCGATTTTAAAGGGCAGAGGCTAGAAACTGCCTTTAATCAATTTGAATTTCCCTATGAGGAACGGGTGTGGAAAATACGATTTGAGTTGATGTTTTCCCAAAACGCTGGAGCTCACCGATAAAATTATCAAGCTCCTGTGTACTCATAAATGCTACTTTTATAAGCATTGAGTAATTTCCAGTTACACAATTACATTCAAGAACATTAGGACACTTAGTAATAAAAGGATAAAATTCAGGCTTTTGATTTGCAGAAAGCTCCAGATTAATAAAAGCTGTTATATGGTAACCAAGCTTTTGTTTGTCGATTTCTGCGTTATAGCCTAAAATTACACCTTGCTTTTCAAGCTTGTCAATTCTTGATGAAACTGCGGGGGCAGACAAATAAACTTTTGATGCAAGCACTTTTAAAGGAGCACGGGCGTTTTTTTGCAGTAAACTGATAAGCATTGAATCAATTTTGTCCATAACATTTAACCTCCATAAAAAAGGCGTAGCTATAATGACTTAATGTTAGTAATAGCTGCGCCTCATTGCGTTATTTAATTGATGATATAATATCATATATTTATGAATATTATATTACTGAATTCTTAATTTTCTGTTTCCCGACTTAAAATAATAAATATAAAACGGCTTTACGGCTTTAATTTATGGTTCCTGTAAATGTAACAATGAAATCAACCAGAATTGTTATCCAACATATACTGCCGATTATAGATATTGTTTTCTCAGAATGCTTTTTTGCAAATTTATCAACTGCCGGATGTACGACTTTTATTAATATAAGACTGAGCAAACCAAAAATAAGACTGCTGTAAAGTGCAATTCTGCCATCAAAGAAATTAAAGTCCCACGAGCTGTAATTCCATAGTCTTTTATGAAGTATCGCCTCAATAAGATAAGAACTTATCAGTTCAAGAACAGTAGTTATTGCCATGCTGCCAAAGAAAACTGTAAAAAAACCGTTATGCTTTCTGAAAACAGGCAGCAGCAGAAAAGCAAAAACTCCATAAATCGGGAGAACGGGTATATGCAGAAAGCCTCTTTCGGCATATTCACCCCACAAATATGATGTAAGCAGAGTTTCGTATATCCACCCGCAAATTCCGCATAATGTAAATTCAATAACATATCTGCAAAATATCGGGTATGATAATTTATATTTTGTCATAATATCAGGTGTTGTATGATTTTATTATTTCTTAGATGCAGAAAGTCTGCTTTTTACTGATTTTATTTCCTGAAGGTTCTTGGTATAGAAACTTTCGGTTTCAGTAAGCATTTTTGTAAGTGAAGCCATGGCAGTTTTCTGAATATTCTGAGCAGTCTGCTGAGCCTTTGTGATCATGTCAACAGCTTTTTTCTTAGCTTCAACAACGATAGCTTCCTGTGATACTATCTGAGCAGCTCTTTCCTCTGCTTTTCTGATGATTGCTTCTGATTTTGACTTTGCCTCGTTCATAATACGCTGACAGTCAAATTCAATTTTCTTTGCTTCTTTAAGCTCGTGAGGGAGATTGAGTCTTACATCATTTATAAGCTCTCTTAATCTGTCGCCGTCAACAACCTTTTTATGTGCTATTAAAGGCATAGATGATGCTTTGTCAAGAAGTTCATCCATTTCTTCAAGAATTTCATCAATACTCATCGTTAATTACCTCTCTTTTACTAATCTTTCTTTTATATCATCTAAAATACATTCCGGAACAAAATGACTTATATCTCCGCCGAAATATGCGATTTGTTTTACTACACTGGAGCTGAGATACATATTTTCCGCACTTGTTGTAAGGAAAACTGTTTCGGCTCCTGCATAAAGCTTTTTATTGGCGAGTGCCATTTGAAATTCATATTCAAAGTCGCTTACAGCTCTTAAACCCTTAACAATGGCTATAGCATTTACTTCACGAACGTAATCAGCCAAAAGGCCGTCAAGGATATCTATTACCACATTATCAAGACCTTTTGTTGCAGACTGAATCATAATCATTCTTTCCGTAGCAGTAAAGCTTGGCTGATTTTTTCCTGCATTTCGGGAAATAAGTACAATAACCTTATCAAACAGCTTAGAAGCTCTTGTTATTATGTCAAGATGTCCAAGCGTTACAGGGTCAAAGCTTCCGGGGCAAACAGCAATTCTTCTCATTCTTCTTCGTCCTCCGGAAATGATTTGCATAATATCGTAACACTTATTTTTCCGTACTTATATGTTTTTCTAAGAACAAGACCTTCAGGTACAGCAGGTTCATCAGCTTCCTTTTCATATTCGCAGACAATAAATCCTCCGTCATTCAACTTTGCAGCAGCAAAAGGCAGAATATTGTCAATATGATTATGCCTGTACGGCGGATCAAGTATAATAATGTCAAAAGAACGGGCAGTATGCTTAATATAATCATAGCTGTCACGATTAATGACTTCTGAATACTTTTCTAATTTAGTAGTTCTCAGATTTTCATTAATTGCTCTGATTGAACGCTGTGAGCTGTCAACAAAAACACAGCGTGAAGCACCTCTGCTCAAAGCTTCAATACCCATTTGTCCGCTGCCTGCAAAAAGGTCGAGGACATAGGTGTTTTCCAGCTCAAACTGGAGGGCAGAGAATATTCCCTCTTTAACTTTATCTGTAGTTGGTCTTACGTCCAAGCCGTCCGGAGCGATAAGACGTCTTCCTCTTGCAGAACCGGTAATTACTCTCATTTTACTCACCTCAGAACATAAATACATGCAATTAATGTGTATTTCATTATAATAATACATCTTTTATTATTATAACCTATTTTTTTGATTTTGTCTACAATTTTTTAAAAAATAACCGCATAAAGTACCTTTGAAATGATTTTCTATAGTAATGCAACCCAAAAATGCTGTATAAAGGCAATACCGTACAAAGCACGGCAAAAGACTTTGTACGGTGTTATCTGAAATTTATAAAGGACTGCCTTAAATTGCATTTTTTTCTATAACAGCATCCTCTTTTGGAAAATGTTTTCGCATAAAGTAATAGCATATCAGGTGTGCAAGGAAAGTAATTACCCATGTGACAGGGTATGATAAGAACAAAACAAATTCATTATGAAATTCAGGTATTCTGAAAATTGTAAAAATCCAGATAATTCTCAAACCGCAAGCACCAATAAGAGATACAATTGTTGGAGTTACAGCGTATCCCATACCTCTGATGTTGCCGACAATGCAGTCCATAAGTCCGCATGTGCAATAGAAACAGCATACAAGTCCCATTCTTATAAGCCCTGCATCAATAACCTTAGGACGTGAATCGTATATGCTTAAAAGGGGAGTGCCGAACAGATAAGCAAGATTTCCTAGAATCAATCCTGTAACCGCACTGCAGGCACAGGTTATAATTGCAATTTTATTTATTCGGCTGTATTTTTTTGCACCTATATTCTGACTTGTAAACGTTAAAGCTCCTTGTGAAAATGAATTCATCGATACCCATATAAAGCCCTCTATACTTGCCGCTGCAGCACTTCCTGCCATAACTATCGGGCCGAAACTGTTTATCGAGGATTGTATTACTACATTTGAAAGAGAAAAGACAACTCCTTGAAATCCAGCAGGAATGCCTATTTTCAGTATTCTTACTGCTATTTTAGTATCAAGCTTTAACTTTTTGAATTCAAATTTAAATGGCTCTGATTCTTTCATAAGACAGCGTATGATAAGAAATGCTGAAATGCACTGGGAAATAACTGTTGCAAGAGCAACACCTGCAACGTCCATTTTAAATAAAATTACAAATATTAGATTTAAAATAATATTAATTACACCTGCAAAGGCAAGAAAATAAAGCGGACGTTTTGTATCACCTTTAGAACGAAGTATGGAGCTTCCAAAGTCATATATCATCATTGCAATCATACCTGCAAAATAAATTCTCAGGTAAAGTGTTGAGAGATGCAGCGTTTCAGTAGGAGCTTTCATAAGAATAAGCAGTTTATCAGCAAAAACAACTCCTATAACAGTCATAATCAGTCCGCTTACAATGCTTAAATATATTGATGTATGTATTGTTTTGTTTACTCTTTCATTTTTTCCTGCACCCATAAACATAGATGTAAGGACGTTTGCACTTGTTGAAAGTCCAAGAAAAAGATTGGTCATTAAATTTACAAGTGCTGTTGTAGAGCCTACTGCTGCAAGAGAATTGTCACCTGCAAAATTTCCTACAACTATTATGTCTGCTGCATTGAAAAAAAGCTGCAAAACACTTGAAAGCATAAGCGGCAGTGTAAGTTGGAGGAGCTTTGGCAAAATAGGACCGCTGCACATATCAATTTCATGTTTTTTGTTTGCCATATAATCATTTACCTTTCATAAAAAACATAATCAAGACAACATAAGTCATTTGCTGTATCGCCTTAAGATATGTTCAAGTATACGCTTAATTTTTTTAAATGTCAACATATTGAAATTCGAAAATCATTGTGATATAATGATTTAAAGCAGCATCGCATAAGAATTTTGCGTGTATTGTCTGAATATAGGAGGTAAGCTATGAGAAGAAAGTTGCTTTGTTTAATATTTATATCATTAATATGCAGTGGTTTTTATTCTTGTGATAATATTAAAGATTCTAAGAATAGTTCTGAAACGTTAAACAGCAGTATGGCTGACAGCAAAACAGAATATGAAGACTCAACTTCTGAAACCGGTTCTGATGATATTTCTGAAAACAGCAGTCAAGATAATGCAGTCTGTGATGCAATTGTTCAGGCTGTAATGGATAGTGAGGACGTCTGGCTTAATGATGCAGGCAGTATATCTTCTAATGGATTTAATGAGTGTTGGTTTCAGGATATGAATATGGACGGAACTCCTGAATTTATTGTTGGCGGAGCTTCATTGGGAGCTCATGATTCCAGAATTTTCAATTTATACAGTTATAGAAATAATCAGCTTGAGCATATGAAAAATGTAGACGGCAATGGTGAGCTTATGTTCTGGGGAACGGACCTTGAGGGTGGACATGGTGGATTCAGCTGTCAATTATATAAGAATACTGCCGGCAATTCATTTGTTTATGTTTATCCTGTAACAGACGGAAATGCGTCCGGTACAGATTATTATATAAGTGAATTTGTAAAAACAGGTACTGCGTCATTTGCAATAAATGATATTTTTTATTTTAAGGAAACTGCTTCAGGATTTTTATACGAGCCTGATTATGAAGGTTCAGATGAGGTAAGCACTGTAACTCGTGAAGAATTTTTGGAGAAGTATGACAGCTATTTTTCGTCATTGGCTCTTTGCAAAACAAATATAAAACCAATTCCATGTACAAGTGCATCAAGTAATATGGACGGCTTTTATGACAGCTTGTCTGACAACGAAAAAAAGAAAGCACTGACAGACAGCTTTAATGCATGGAGCTATGAGGAAAGCTCAGAAAATAAAATGCCGTTTGGTGATATAATTGAGTCAATTCGTTCGGTGTTGCCTTAAGTTTTCACAAGTCAGCAAAAAATGTCAGGAAATAATCTTTGTTAAATGCTAAAATATAGACAACGGAGGGAAAGAAATGGATTACATATCAGGTATTCAAAGGGCAAATGACTATATTGAAGCTAATTTAACAAATGAAATAAGCTATGAAACTGCTGCAAAATGTGCATATACGTCAAGCTTTCACTTTCAAAGACTTTTTTCAATTTTATGCGGCTTTACACTTGGTGATTATATAAGATGCCGTCGTCTTTCATCAGCAGGTGAGGAGCTTATAAAAAATCATTCAAAGGTTATTGATATTGCACTTAAATACGGCTATGAAACTCCTGAAAGCTTTACCAGAGCATTTACACGTTTTCATGGTGTAACTCCTAAGGAAGCCAAAAACGGAGCTAAAATCAAATCTTATTCCAAGCTCTCCTAAAATTAATTTTAAGCGGAGGAAATACGATGGATTACAGAATTGAAAAATTGGATGCACTCAAAATAATATGCAAAAGAATTTGCAAAGCCGAATGAAGAGTATACCAACAGCAAAATTCCGATTTTTTGGAATGAATGTCATGCAGACGGAACTATAAAGAAGATAGTTGAGCTTATTCCTGAAAAGCCTAAGCTTTGCGGACTTTTGGGTATTTGTTTTGATTTCGCTGCAACAGCTGATAAATTCCCATACGGAATAGGTACAGAATATGATGGAGTATCTGAAGTACCTGACGGTCTTGAAATTATTGATATTCCTTCAAATACATATGCTGTATTCAGTGTTAAGGGCAAAATGCCCGATGCATTTGCAGAAACATATAAGAAAATTTGTACTGAATTTTTCCCGCAAAGCGGTTATGAGTACGGCAATGGTGTGGAATTTGAAGTATATCCGTCAGCAGATGTAGATAATCCTGATTATTATTGTGAAATATGGATTGCTGTTAAATAACTTTAGGGCAGCTTGCTTTTAAACCGTTCAGTAAAGGTAAAAATCACCTCTGATTTTTTAATAATCAGAGGTGATTTTTTAAGGTCATACCGCACAACGATTAGCGAGTTTATGACTTGCAAAGTCTTTTGATGTGCTTTGTGCGGTGTTGATTTATTGCATTGCTATAAATATTTTTAATCCTCAATACCAAATCTTGCTTTTGCTTTTTCTTTAGCGTCAGGCTCATATTTCAGAATGATTTTTTCAATTTCAGGGTCATTGGTAAGTCCAAAAAGAATTTTAAGGTAAAGAAGTGCCTCGGTTGTATCATTATTTTCAAGTGCATTGTTTGCAAGCTGTGCGGCAATGCTGACAAGAACCTCATTTGGACCTCTTTGAACGTCATACTTCTTGAACACTCTGTCGATATCAGCTTCTGTCGGAGGTTTCAGTTCCTTATGAGTACGCTGTGCAATGTTTCTTAATTCCATCTCTACAGCAGGGTGAGGTGCAAAAAGCAAACTTGAATAATAGAAAACAGCAGCACTGTCAAAATCCCCGATATTGAAGCAATAGAAACCCAGATTGCAGTAACAGCGTGAAATAGCATAAGGCGATGATGCAACCTTCAGTGTTTCTTTAGTGATTGCTAAAAGCTCATCATTTTTTCCCATAAGCTTATACGCTTCTGCAAGCTCAAATTTTGCACCGCAGTCAATCTCATTGTATTCCATGGCCTTATTAAGAACCTTGATCGCTTCATCGAAGTCATGACAATCAACTAGGAGATAACCATAAGTTGAAATCATGGAAACGAAATCAAAAGGAGCAATTTGCAGTACCTTTTCAGGCTTGAGAAGAAATTGATAAACGTTTTCTTCAAATTTATTTCTCAGGCTGACAAATTTGCTTTTTTCGTCCTCCTGATAAACTGAAATAATCTTTTCATAAAGAGCTTTTGCCATTTCTCTTGCTTCATCTTTTTTATTTTCTTTTATTAATGCTCTTAGTTCATTATAATATGTATCAAGACGTTTTCCGTTTATGTAAACATAATTTTCAATCTTCTTTTTTTCTGAGTCAGGCATTATTTCAAAAACCAATTCAGCAGCAGCGTTTGCACCCTCTCTATTGCCTTCTGCCATCATTTTTTCGCTTTCACTTATAAGAAAAGCTCTGTCTTTTTCGTAATTGCCTGTAAGTTTAACTTTCAATATTTCTTTAGCGGTTAAAAGTGCCATTTTAATCCTCTTTTCCGTAATCCTTCATGTTCCGGAAGTCTTACATATAACATTATAATAATTGCTAAAAACCTCTTTTAGCAAGGTCTTTTTTAAATTTAGCATCAATTTTGTCCTGCTTTTTGCGTCGCTTGATTTCAGCTTTTGTAAGCGGTCTTTCAGGTTCTTTTTCTTTATTTTCTTTAGGAAGAGTTCTTGGCGGATTTTTCGGCGGAGTTTTATATTCCTCAAATATAGGAACTACTGTGTCCTGCATGGTTTGCTCTTTCTTTTTTAGATTTCCGCCCATTTGTGAAAGAGCATCTTCAATTGAATCTATAACTGGCATTTCAATACCCTGCATGTCAAAAATGTTAGTCTTTTGTTTTTCCCTTGATTTTGCCATAGCAGAAGCTACTGAATCAGGAATTTGCTTATTATTATCTTCAACGGTAGAAAGATGAATTTGCTCAGGGTGTAATTCTGTTATATTACTACGCATTGGAGTGCCATTCTGCATAGCCTCTACTGCTTGTTCAATAGTTTGCGGAATCTGAATTTCCTCAGTTTGCGGCATTTGAACATTGCCGAAAGTATGTGCTGTTCTTGTAAAATCAGCATTTTGCAGGTTTTTGGTTGGCTGGACAGGTTCAATACTCTGCATTGGAGCAATATTCTGAACAGGTGGAACTGTATTCTGAACAGTCTGCTGGACAGGTTCAATACTCTGCATTGGAGCAATATTCTGAACAGGTGGAACTGTATTTTGAACAGTCTGCTGGACAGGCTCAATACTCTGCATTGGAGCAATATTCTGAACAGGTGGAACTGTATTTTGAACAGTCTGCTGGACAGGCTCAATACTCTGCATTGGAGCAATATTCTGAACAGGTGGGACTGTATTTTGAACAGTCTGCTGGGCAGGCTCAATACTTTGCATTGGAGCAATATTCTGAACAGGTGGAACTGTATTTTGAACAGTCTGCTGGACAGGCTCAATACTCTGCATTGGAGCAATATTCTGAACAGGTGGAACTGTATTTTGAACAATCGGCTGAATAGGTACAGCATTTGGCATTGGTGAAATCTGCTGAACAGGTGTTATCTGCTGCATTGGCTGAATTGGAGCGAAAATAGGCTGACCATTCTGGTCATATCCGACAATAGGTTGTTGGACATATGCATAAAGCGGCTGACCGTTAGGGTCATATCCAACTAATTGAGGAATTGCTGCAAATTGCTGCTGTGGCATAACAGGCTGTACATGAATATTTGGTATGTTCTGAGCTGTATTAACGGTGTTTTCATTATTAAATGTATTAGGAATTTTAATTTCTTCCATTGGTGAAGTGTTTACTTCATCAGAAAATACAGGTGCAGTATACCTATGAATATCAGCAGATTGTGTTTGATGTTCTGTTTCCTCAAATGGAGAAGTGTAATGATATTGATTTGAATTTGTTTTTGGAATTTCATTGATGACAGGCTCAGAATTTTCATAAGTTTCTGAGATATTATCAATTTCAGAAATTGTTGGTTCTTCAATGACTTCTTTTGGAATTTCTTCTGCAACCTCCGGTTCTGCGATTTCACTGTCAACAGAATCAAAACCGCTGAATGTCGGATTGATTTCATCATGAGCAGGCTCATCATACTGTGAATTTAATTCATTATTTTCTGAAATTTCTGATGCAGAAAGATTATTGGCTGACTGAATTTCATCATTAACATTGGAAACAGTTGAAGTATTTTCGGTTTCCGTATAGTCGTTTCCGCTGAAAAAGTCGCTTGCAAATGCTTCCCATTGGTTTTTGATTTCAGCCAAGTCATCTTCAATAGTGTCTGAAATTTCTTTAACCGATATATCGGAAACAGGCTTTCCGTTTATATGTGTCATTTCATCAATATCCACAACTTCATCATCATTATAATGTGTAGTTTCTTTTGGAGTTTCACCAATCACTTCAATATCATTATCAATGTAATTTGAATTTGGAACTGTATTAATGCTTGCTGTATTTGTGTTAGGATTTGGAATTGCAAATTGAGCAAGAGTATCATTCATATCAACATTTGTATTATCTTGTGGTGCAGGCTTCTGAATATTTGATTCTACCTTAAAATTGTTCATTTGCGGAACAGGTATAGCAAATTGTGCCAAAGCCTCATCTATATTTGAAGCAATTGGCTTTGATGTTTCCGGTGGAGTATCATTTACAGCTTTATTCGGAGAAGGTATAGCGAATTGTGATAACACATCATCAGCTTTTTCACTGTTGCTTGGTGTATGTACAGGCTGTTGTGCATTTGGTGAAGGAATTGCAAATTGTGACATAATATCGTCATGTTGAGCTGAATTATTATTTGATGTAGGTGATATTGGTGTATTTACAGAGTTTACTGTATTTATGGGTGCAGATACTGAAGCTGCTGTGCTTTTCTGATATGTTTGTGCAGGACTTGAATAATTTAAACTGTTTTCCGAGCTTCCTGTGATTTTTGCAGATGTACCACCGAGAGGAACAATATTTTCATCAATAATTCCTCTTTTTTCAAGCATTTTCTCCTCTCTGAGAATCCTTGCTCTTTCCTTTTTATCAGCCTTGATCATTTTTTTAGCAAGAACTTCTCTGCATTTTTCACAGTTCATATCTATAAGGTCAGTCATTACCCCGTTTGGAATGTATCGGCCAATATTTTCAGGTTTGGTAAGGTTAATTCCACAGCCGGTTTTTTTATTATTTTCAGTACCATGGATTTCATTACCGTTAACAGATTTTATCAGTGTAATTTCCATCTGAATCCTCCCAATCATAATTAAAATTAACCAAACAATATCGAACAATAAGTATTCGTAAAATCATTACACAGATGTAGAGAAAAGCAGCTGAAACGAATGTAATAAAACACCAAAAAATGCTAGCGTGTGGAATGATTTTATATAAGATACTTCTATTATACATTATGCTGAAAGAAAAATCAACACTTTATTAAAAATTAATGCCGTAATTTATACGTTTTTTAATTTTTTATCAAAATACAACAAAATGTTAATTGTATTTTTGTATGATTAATAATGCATATTATAGTCATCACTGCACAAAACACGTCAAAAAGACTTTGTGTGGTGATGCTTGCAATTCAAACTTATGCAAAAATTAACTTTATAAAAAGTTACAAGACCTCAAAATCTAAAAATTTCACTTATAAAAAAGAGAAAACTGATAATTTACTATTGCATTATTTGTAATTTTGTTGTATTATTAATAGTGTATTATTTATGTTAGGAGGAGTTTGATGAAACTCGTTTCAATAGTAGTTCCCTGCTACAACGAGGAAGAGGTTCTTCCTTTATTTTATGATGAGATTACAAGAGTCACTAATGAAATGAAAGCTGCTCATAATGAACTGGAGTTTGAATTTCTCTTCGTCGATGACGGCTCTAAAGATAAAACACTTGAGGGATTTCATGCTCTTGCAGATAAAGACTCCAGAGTAAGATTTATTTCTTTTTCAAGAAATTTTGGAAAGGAAGCCGGAATGTATGCCGGACTTGAAAATGCAAAAGGCGATTATGTTGTTGTAATGGATGCAGATTTGCAGCATCCGCCTTCATTCCTTCCGAAAATGTATGAATATGTGATGAACGGTGAGTATGACTGTGCAACTACAAGACGTGTAAGCCGTAAGGGAGAATCAAAGGTACGTTCATGGTTTGCGAGAAAGTTTTACAGTATAATGAATAAAATTTCTCAAACGGAAATTGTGGACGGAGCACAGGATTTCAGATTTATGACAAGACAGATGGTTGATTCCATTCTGAAAATGACAGAATATAACCGCTTTTCAAAGGGTATATTCAGCTGGGTCGGATTCAGGGTAAAATATATAGAATATGAGAATGTTGAACGTGCAGCAGGTACAACCGCATGGTCGTTCTGGGGACTTTTCAAATATTCCCTTGAGGGAATTATGGCATTTTCCACTGTTCCGCTGGCAATGGCTTCACTTCTTGGAATAATAAGCTGTATTATTGCATTTATTATGGCAATTGTTGTAGTTGTAAAAACACTTGTTTTTGGAGAGAGCGTTGCTGGATTTCCGACAATTATATGTGCAATTTTCCTTGTGGGAGGACTTCAGCTGTTCTGCACAGGCATACTGGGACATTACTTGGCTAAAACATACCTTGAAACAAAATCAAGACCGATTTACATAACAAGAGAAACTGAAGAAATATACCGAAACAATAAGAATAAAGAGAAATAATTTCAGGAGGTGCGGAAATCAGTGAATAAGCATATTAAGCTGTTGGTTTCTGTACTTTTCATTGCTATAATTATTCTTGCAATAGGAATTACAAGCTTTAATTTTGATACATCTCAAAAAACCGGAATTATTGCAGAACCTGATGAAATTGTCAGCTTTACTGATACCGATTATTCAGGGAACAGAATATTTAAAAATGATGACGGTTTATTTGGCGTTGCAGACAGAAATGAACGCATTATTATAGAGCCTCATTGGAAAAAGCTGAGTTTTGCAGGTAATAACATCTGCATTGCATCAGGCTTTGTGAATGGAAAGCTCCTTACAGGCTGCCTTGATTTTGAGGAAAATATTGTAGTTCCTTTTGTTTTCAATAAAATAGAAAACAAAAATATAAATGATACTGTATACTACATTGCTTCTGTAAAAGAAAGTGAATGTTACATTATTTATAATGAAAATTTTATTCCATGTTTTAATCGTACATGGCAGTCGGTTGACATAGAACAAAATAAGCTTATTTTATCTTATAATAACAACACATATGTTTATGCTGTAAACAGCAATGGTATGATTTTAAAAAATGCCTCCGTCAAGGGACAGGCTTTGGATACAGACTATACTATTAATTTGTCAAGCAGAGTTATGCTTTCTAAACTGAATTTTTCAATGCTTGAAAAAGTATCAGATAATCTTGGTGCTTATATATCATATGCATTTACAGATAACTTTTCATTTATTCTGGATAATGCTGATAATTCATCTCAGCCTGCATATAAGCTTTTTAAACCGGATTCGCCTGTCTACATAAGTGCATTACCTGAGAAAATAAGCAATATAAATGTGTATAATTTAAAGGAAGCTGACGGTTCACAATATCTTTATGCTTCTGCTGTTATAAACGCTAAAGTGAAGTATGATGAAAACGGAGCTGTGAAAACTGCGTCCAGAGATTATAACTTTAAAGTAAAATTTAAATATACTAATTCCACGATAGGTATGATTTCAGGCGATATTGAAAACATGACATTTATTCCGGATATTCCTCCGGAAGCAGTTACTAAACCTGCTGATAACGAGAACTCATAAAAGCCGCAAATATGAGTTTGATTTATGATAAATATATTTATTACTGCGGCAGAACGGAGATTTTTTATGTCTAAAAAAGTAGCTATTATTATGGGCAGCGACAGTGATTTTCCTGTTGTAAAGTCAGCTCTTGCTGAACTTAAATCATATGATATTCCTTTTGAATGTCGTGTAATGAGTGCTCACAGAACACCTGTTGAAGCAGCTGATTTTGCTGATAAAGCAAAGGCTGAGGGCTTTGGTGTTATCATTTGTGCAGCAGGCATGGCGGCCCATCTTGCAGGAGTAATTGCAGGTCACACAACACTTCCTGTTATAGGAATACCAATGAAATCATCAGTTCTTGACGGCATGGATGCACTTCTTTCTACTGTTATGATGCCGCCGGGAGTTCCTGTTGCTACAGTTGGGATAAACGGAGCTAAAAATGCTGCAATTCTTGCTGTTCAGATACTTGCTGTTTCAGATGAAGCACTTGCTGAAAAGCTTGCTGAGTCTAAAAAGGCTATGGCTGAAGGTGTAAAAGCCAAGGATGCTGCATTGCAGGAAGAAATCAGCAAAGAATTTAAATAAACTTACATAGTGTTGCACACTTATTGTGCAGAGCTTTCTTATTGCAAAATCCCCCGCATTACAGGGGTTGATAATACTATTTACATATATAATTCAGGAGGTAAAACAATGGAAAATATTGTTAAAAAGGAACAGCTTTATGAGGGAAAGGCTAAAAAGGTTTACGCTACTAATGATCCTAATCTTATTATTGTTGATTACAAAGATGATGCTACTGCTTTTAACGGCGAAAAGAAAGGTACAATTTCAGGCAAAGGCGTTATAAACAACAAAATGACAAATTATATGTTTGGTCTTCTTGAAAAAGCAGGCGTTCCTACACATCTTGTAGAGGAAATCAGCGATCGTGAAACTATCGTAAAAAAAGTAGAGATTGTTCCGCTTGAAGTTATTGTAAGAAATGTTGCAGCAGGCAGTTTTTCTAAAAAACTCGGTATTGCTGAAGGTACTCCTCTTAAAACTCCTACTCTTGAATTCAGCTATAAAAATGACGATCTCGGCGATCCTTTCATTAATGATTACTATGCTCTCGGACTTGGTCTTGCTACTAAAGAAGAAATCGACACAATTTCAAAATATGCTTTCATGGTAAATGATTTTATGGTTGATTTCTTCAAGAAACTTAACATAGACCTTATTGACTTCAAGATTGAATTTGGTAAGACAGCTGACGGAACTATTATTCTTGCTGATGAAATTTCTCCTGATACATGTCGTTTCTGGGACAGCACAACACACGAAAAGCTCGACAAGGACCGTTTCCGCAGAGATATGGGCGGCGTGGAAGAAGCATATCAGGAAATTATGAAGCGTCTTTTAGGAGAATAATTTTATGGGTGGATTTTTTGGAGCAGCCTCTAAAAATGACTGCATAGCTGATGTTTTTTTCGGTACTGACTATCATTCACACCTTGGCACAAGACGAGGCGGCATGACATCTTATTCTGATGATAAGGGATTTCAGAGAAGTATACATAGTATTGAAAATTCACCGTTCAGAACAAAGTTTGAACATGATATTGAAACAATGTCAGGCGGACTCTGCATCGGCTGTATAAGCGATACTGATCCTCAGCCGATTATGGTTCGTTCAAAGCTTGGTCTTTATGCTGTATGCACAATCGGAATCATTAACAATGCAAGACAGCTTGAAAATGAACTTCTTGACAGCGGATGTGCCAGCTTTGAAACAATGAGCAGCGGAAAAATAAACTCCAGTGATTTGGTCGGAGCTTTAATTGCTCAGAAAAGTTCTTTTAAGGACGGCATTGAATATGCTCAGGATAAAATTGACGGTACTGTTTCACTTCTTATTCTGACTGATAACTGCATTATTGCAGCTCGTGATAAATCAGGAAAGCTGCCTATTATCATAGGCAAGCGTGATGACGGATATTGTCTTTCATTTGAGTCATTTGCTTTCCAGAAGCTTGGATATGAAACCTGTTATGAACTTGGTTCAGGTGAAATTGTCAAGGTTACATCTGACGGATATGAAGTTCTTGAAGGCAAAAATGATAAAATGAAGATTTGTTCATTCTTATGGACATATTATGGCTATCCGAACTCAGTTTATGAGGGAGTTACCGTTGAAACAATGAGAACACGCAATGGTGAAATAATGGCGGAGCTTGATATGAAAAACGGCAAGCTGCCTGATGTTGACTACGTTTGCGGAATACCTGATTCAGGAGTTCCTCATGCAATCGGTTATGCAAATAAAAGCGGTATTCCTTTTGCAAGACCTTTCATTAAATATACTCCGACATGGCCGAGAAGCTTTATGCCGCAAAATCAGTCTATAAGAAATCAGGTTGCGAAAATGAAGCTTATTCCTGTCCATGAGCTTATCGAGGGCAAAAAGCTCCTCTTTGTAGATGACAGTATTGTAAGAGGAACTCAGCTTAGAGAAACAGTTGAATTTCTTTATGTAAACGGTGCAAAGGAAGTTCATATGCGTTCAGCTTGTCCTCCGATAATGTACGGCTGTAAATATCTTAATTTCTCAAGAAGCACCTCCGAGCTTGAGCTTATTGCCCGTAAAATTATTGATGAATTTGAAGGGGCTGAGGGCGTTAAATATATTTCCGAATACAGTGACACAAATACCGAAAGAGGTCAGAAACTCAGAAATGAAATATGCAGGCGTCTTAAACTTACATCATTGGAGTTCCAGTCACTTGAGGGTACAGTTAAGGCTATCGGTTTGCCTTCATGCAATTTGTGCAGCTACTGCTGGGACGGAAATGAATAAATTATATTGATTAGAAATCACCGTACAAAGACTTTTGACGGTTTTTGTACGGTGTTATCCTGCGATTATAAATACGGCATACCGCTGCCGAAAAGCGGTAACTGTATGCAGTATGCATACAGACTGGAGATGAAAAATATGAAAAGCTATTCTGAAAGCTATAAAAAAGCAGGCGTTGATGTAACTGCCGGATATAAAGCTGTTGAGCTTATGAAGTCACATATCGCCAAGACAATGACAAGCGGTGCTTTATCAGGAATTGGCGGCTTTGGCGGACTTTTTGAGCTTGATATGACAGGAATCAAAAAGCCTGTTCTCGTTTCGGGTACAGACGGTGTTGGTACAAAGCTTAAAATTGCATTTCTTATGAATAAGCATAATACAGTTGGTATTGACTGTGTTGCAATGTGTGTAAACGACATAATCTGCTGTGGAGCAAAGCCGCAGTTTTTCCTTGACTATATTGCAGTAGGAAAGAACTATCCTGAAAAAATTGCTGAAATTGTTTCAGGTGTTGCTGAGGGCTGTGTACAGTCAGGCTGTGCATTAATAGGCGGAGAAACTGCTGAAATGCCGGGTTTCTACCCTGTAGATGAATATGACCTCGCAGGATTTTCAGTAGGTGTGGTTGATAAGGATAAGATTTTGCAGCCTGATACACAAAAAGCAGGTGATGTGCTTATTGCTTTGAAGTCAAGCGGTGTTCATTCAAATGGTTTCTCACTTGTAAGAAACGTATTTACTGTAAATGAACAGAACCTTGCAAGACATTTTTCAGATTTGGGTACAACACTTGGCGACTGCCTGCTTACACCAACAAAGATTTATGTTAAAGCTGTTATGAGTCTGCTTGATGAAGTAAAGGTAAAGTCTATTTCACATATTACAGGCGGCGGATTTTATGAAAACATCCCACGTTCACTTCCTAAAAATCTTGCAGCAAAAATCGAAAGAAACGCAGTTCAGGTTCTTCCTATTTTTGACCTTATTGCAAGAACAGGCAATATTCCTGAACGTGATATGTTCAACACATTCAACATGGGTGTAGGCATGATTGTTTCCGTTGATAAGAATGATGCTGATAAGGCACTTCAAATTCTTAATGCATCAGGTGAGGAAGCATATATTCTCGGTGAGCTTGTTGAATCTGAAGAAGGCGTTATTATCTGCTAAGACCTGTATTTACTGAATACAACAGTCTATAATTCTGCGAAAAACTTTAGGCAGCATCGCACAAAGCTTGTGCGGCAGAAACGCAGATATATTTTTCGTCAGATTGCATAGAATTTTTGAAAGCATAATGTCATATGATGAGGAAATTATGTGTAATATGACGGAAAATTTGCAAGTTTATGACGTGCAAAGTTCTTTGACGTGCTTTGTGCGGTGCTGCCTTTATTTGCAGAATATGGAGGAATACAATGAAAAATATAATTGTACTGGTTTCAGGCGGAGGAACTAATCTTCAGGCACTCATTGACGCTGAAAAGTCAGGAGCTATTCAAGGCGGAAAAATTACCTGTGTAATTTCATCAAATCCGAATGCTTATGCTCTTGAACGTGCAAAGAACAATGGTATTGCAGCAAGAATTATTCCAAGGAAAGAATATTCAGATGCAACATCATACAGTCAGGCAATTTTGAATGCACTCAATGAGGAAAAAGCAGACCTTATAGTGCTTGCAGGCTTTATGACTATTTTGGATCAGTGCGTTACAAAAGCATATGCTTACAAAATAATAAATGTCCATCCTGCATTAATTCCGTCATTTTGCGGAGAGGGCTATTATGGACTTAAAGTTCATGAGGCAGCATTGGCATACGGTGTAAAATACAGCGGTGCAACTGTCCATTTTGTAAATGAGGAGGCAGATGCAGGAGCAATTATCCTGCAAAAGCCTGTAGAGGTTTTGAGAGATGATACACCTGAAATTCTGCAAAGGCGTATAATGGAACAGGCAGAGTGGAAAATACTTCCTCAGGCAGTTTCGCTTTTCTGTCAGGATAAAATTGAAATCTCAGATGGAAAGGCATATATAAAATGAGCGAGAGTGTAACAAAGCAGAACCAACCTGTTAAGAAGCTGTTTATATGTTTTTTGATATATGCCATATTAGGCTGGTGCTATGAGGTTATACTTGAAACTTTTATATATAAATGGGGATTTTCAAACAGGGGTGTGCTGTTTGGGCCGTATTGTCCAGTATATGGAGTAGGAGCTTTAACTTTTATTTTGTGCCTTGGAAAGCTTATGAGCAAAAAGGATATAAAATGGCTTAATATAATAAAGCCTGTTCTTATTTTTCTTGGTTGTATGGTTATTGCTACAGCAATAGAGCTTGCTGCAAGCTATATTCTTGAATTGCTTACAGGCTCATGGCCATGGCAGACGTATGCTGAATACAAATATAACTTCCAAGCCAGAATTGCTCTTTCAACTTCTTTGAGATTCGGACTTGGCGGCACAATTTTCTTATATGTAATCCAGCCGTTTCTGGACTGGATTCTCTCAAAAGCAAGCAAAAAGGCAGTTAATATTATCTCCGCAATTTTGCTGATAGTTATAGCAGCGGACTGCTTTTATACATTTATCTTAAAATGATGCTGAAATTTATATTCCCTGTATAATCAGTTTGGGAATGATTTATTTTCAAAAAATAATGGAGGTAACACCATGGTTAAACTTGATATAGCTAAGGAGCTTAGCAGCAATTCTTATCCGGGCAGAGGAATAATTATAGGCAAGTCTGAGGACGGTTTTTCAGCTGTAACTGCTTATTTTATTATGGGCAGAAGTGAAAACAGCCGCAACAGAGTTTTTACAAGAGACGGCAAGGGACTTCGTACAGAGGCTTTTGATCCAAGCAAGCTTGTTGATCCGAGTCTTATAATTTATTCTCCTGTAAGAGTTCTTGGAAATAAAACTATAGTTACAAACGGTGACCAGACAGATACAATTTATGAGCTTATGGACAAGCAGTATACTTTTGAGCAGGCTCTCAGAACAAGAGAATTTGAGCCTGATGCTCCAAACTATACACCTCGTATTTCAGGTATTATAAGACTTGAAGAAAACGGTTTTAATTATGCAATGTCCATTCTGAAAAGTGCAAACGGAAATCCTGATTCATGTCAGAGATATACATTCTCATACAATAATCCGATAAATGGTGAGGGTCATTTCATTCATACATATATGGGTGACGGAAATCCTCTCCCAAGCTTTGAGGGTGAACCTAAGCTTATCGGTATTCCAAACAAAATTGATGATTTTACCAATCTTTTATGGGATAATCTTAATGAAGAAAACAAGGTTTCACTTTTTGTAAGATTTATCAATATTGCTGACGGTACTGAAGAAACCAGAATTGTAAACAAGAACAATTAATATAAGGAGGACATAATTATGTCAAGTGAAATGCAGTTGAAATATGGCTGTAATCCAAATCAGAAGCCTTCAAGAATATATATTGAAAACGGTGAGCTTCCTATTGAAGTTTTAAACGGAAAGCCGGGATATATCAATCTTCTCGATGCTTTTAACGGCTGGCAGCTCGTTAAGGAGCTTAAAGCTTCAACAGGTATGTGTGCTGCAACATCATTCAAGCACGTTTCTCCGGCAGGTGCAGCAGTAGGTGAGCCTCTTTCAGATACGTTAAAGAAAATATATTTCGTTGATGATTTGGGTGAGCTTTCACCTTTAGCCTGTGCTTATGCAAGAGCAAGAGGTGCTGACAGAATGTCATCATACGGTGACTTCATTGCTCTTTCCGATACTTGCGATGCTTGTACGGCAAAAATGATTCAGCGTGAAGTTTCAGACGGAATTATTGCTCCTGATTACACTCCTGAAGCACTTGAAATTCTCAAGTCAAAGAGAAAGGGAACATACAATATTATAAAGATTGACCCGAATTATACTCCTGCACCAATTGAAACAAAGCAGGTTTACGGAATTTCTTTTGAACAGGGAAGAAATGAACTTAAAATTGATAATGAGATGCTTGAAAACGTTGTTACAAATAATAAAAATATCCCTGACGATAAGAAACGTGACCTCGTTATCGCTCTTATTACATTGAAATATACACAGTCAAACTCTGTATGCTATGTAAAGAACGGTCAGGCAATCGGAATCGGTGCAGGACAGCAGTCAAGAATACACTGTACACGTCTTGCAGGAAATAAGGCGGATATCTGGTGGCTCAGACAGGCACCGCAGGTACTTAACCTCAAGTTTGTAGACAATATCAGACGTGCTGACAGAGATAATGCTATTGACGTTTATATTTCTGATGAATATATGGACGTTCTTGCTGACGGAACATGGGAAAACATCTTTAAGGAAAAGCCTGCTGTATTCACTAAGGAAGAACAGAAGGAATGGCTTGCTAAAAATACAGATGTTTGTCTTGGTTCAGATGCCTTTTTCCCGTTTGGCGATAACGTAGAAAGAGCAAAGAAAAGCGGTGTTGCATATATTGCACAGCCGGGCGGTTCTATCCGTGATGACAACGTAATTGAAACATGTAATAAATACAATATTGCTATGGCATTTACAGGAATAAGACTTTTCCATCATTAATTCGGAGGTTTAGCTGTGAAAAAGTTAATTGCATTTTTCCTTTCAGCGTCCATGCTTTTCACATTTGCTTCATGCACTGAAAAGGAAACTGACAGCAAGGGTAATCTGACATCTGTTTCAGAAGGTCAGAAAAACTCAGGCTATACATATAAGGGAGATACATTTACCATATCAGCGAACAGCAAGTGGAGTCATTCGGAAGATGATGAAAGCAGTGAATGTACCTTTAAATACAAAGAAAAGGTAAACGGCAAGGAGATAGACACAACTGTCGGAGTAACTGTTACAGATATGCCGAGCGATATTACTTTTCAGGAGCTTATAGATCAGACTGTTGCAAGCTATACAAACAGCTATGAGGGCTGTGAGGTAAAGACAAATGAAAAAACAACTCTTGATGGTATTGATTGCTATAAACTGCTTGTAAGCGTAAATATTTCTGATGTGTCAACGTATTTGCTGCAAATGATTGCAGAAAAGGAAAATAAAATTTATATCATAAATGCCACTGTTCCAACTGAAAATTATGATTCGCTTATTGATGATATTAATGAGGTAATTGACTCATTTAAGTTCGTCTGATAAATTTACGGCGGATATTATCCGCTTGCAATAGGAGGTTATTTCTCTGTGAAAAATGTACTTGTAGTCGGCGGCGGCGGACGTGAACATGCTATAATCATGAAGCTTGCAGAAAGCAGGCATATAGGTAAGCTTTACTGTACTCCGGGCAATGGGGGAATATCAAAATATGCAGAATGTTTTGATGTGAGTGCAACTGATATAGACGGTGTAATTGCTCTTGCAAAGAAAATAAAGCCTGATATGGTTGTGGTTGCTCCTGATGATCCGCTTGTTCTCGGTATGGTTGACGCTCTTCGTGAAGAAGGCTTTATGACTTTTGGACCTAAGAAAAATGCCGCTATTATAGAGGGTTCAAAGGTTTTTTCAAAGGACCTTATGAAGAAATATAATATTCCGACAGCTTTTTATGAAGTCTTTACAGACAGTGAAAAAGCTATAGAATATCTCAAAAAACAGAATACTTATCCTGCTGTAATTAAAGCTGACGGTCTTGCGTTAGGAAAGGGCGTTATTATTGCTCAGAATGAGCAGGAGGCTGTTGATGCTGTAAATTCAATGATAAATGACAAGAAATTCGGAGAAAGCGGAAGCAGAGTTGTTGTTGAGGAATTTCTTACGGGTCCTGAAGTTTCTGTTCTTGCATTTACAGACGGAAAAACTATTGTTCCGATGATTTCTTCAATGGATCATAAAAGAGCATATGACAATGACGAAGGACTTAATACAGGCGGTATGGGAACTGTATCGCCAAACCCATACTACACAAAGGAAATTGCTGCGGAATGTATGGAAAAAATTTTTATTCCTACAGTAAATGCAATGAATGCTGAGGGCAGAACATTTGAGGGTTGTCTTTATTTCGGTCTTATGCTCACTCCGAACGGTCCAAAGGTAATCGAGTATAACTGTAGATTCGGTGATCCTGAAACACAAGTAGTTCTGCCGATGCTTGACGCTGATTTATATGAAGTTTTTGAAGCAATTTACAATCATGAGCTTGATAAGGTTAATATCGGCATAAAGGACGGAAGCTGTGCTTGTGTTGTAATGGCAAGCGGAGGATATCCGCAAAGCTATCCAAAGGGCATAGAAATGTTTGGATTTGATGAAAAGGGACAGATTGACGGCTGCTTTGTATATCATGCAGGCACTAAGCTTTCAGATGACGGAAAGTTTCTTACAAACGGCGGACGTGTTATAGGTGTAACAGCAAATGCGGAGAATTTACAGTCAGCATTGGATAAAGCTTATGCAGGAGTAAGCAAAATCAGCTTTGAAAATGCTCATTACAGAAAAGACATTGGTCAAAGAGCATTAAAGGCTCTTAACTAAGAGGTAAATTATGCATGACAGACTGCCGAGCTGCTTTAAATACGGATTGATCGGCAATTGCTTTTTTGTTTTATTCAGTCTTATATGCTTGTTTTATTATGCAGCATACGGCGATAAAAATACCGTAGTTGTATGGATTGAAGCATTGGCGTATACATCAGAAGCAATGGGATTTTTCTTCATGATTGTTATGATAGTTGAGCTGTGTCACGTTGTACGGCACAGAAGGATTATGAAAGTAAGCTTCAGTATATATATTCTTATGGAACTTGTATTCATGGTCTTAGAGCTTAATTCATTTAAACTTGATTTTTATGAACCATACTCTTTGCCGCTTGCTATTGTTCATTCAATTATATCAGCAGCCGTATGTTTTTCATTTTTATCACTTGATCCTTCACAAACACAGCTTGAAGTTGTAGTTATTATATCTGTTTCAATTATGCTTGCAGGAATGTTTGGAAACATTCTTGGAATAAGGATATATTTCAGTATATTGATAAATGCAATTTCTTATATTTTCATGTTTGTGTCAATAATACGCTTGATAAGCAAGGAAGTTCTTGATATTGACTGCAAGGGCGATAAAGCAACCGTAAAGGAATATCGGAGTTCGTTTTTTGATTAATAATTTGCCTTAAAAAGCATCTGCATTTTTGCTTGAATAGTGTACAAAATAAAATTGGGCGACATTAAGTCGCCCAAATTTCTAATGCAATATAAAAATTTCGTATCTGTCTGCAAGGAGTGAATAGCTATGAATCCTCGTTTACCATTTTTGCGTGACAAAACATCAAAATTAACTGCATCTCCCGGCGTGTATATTATGAAAAACAAAGATAAGAACATAATATACATTGGTAAGGCAAAAAACTTAAAAAACAGGGTTACAAGCTATTTCCGTGAAAATCCTGACCATACGCCAAAGGTTGCAGCAATGGTTTCAAATGTTTTTGACTACGATTTTATTGTAACAGACAGCGAATATGAGGCTTTGCTTCTTGAATGCAGTCTTATAAAACAGCATATGCCTAAATATAATATTTTGCTTAAAGATGATAAGGGCTACCATTATATAAGAATATCAGATGAGAAGTATCCACGCATTACAGCAGAAAAAAACACGCTTGATGGCGGTACTTATCTTGGTCCGTATACAAGTGGTTTTATAACTAAAGAAACTGTTAATGAAGTAAATAAAGTTTTCATGCTGCCAACGTGTCATAAGCATTTTCCGCAGGAATTTAAAAAAGGCAGACCTTGTCTTAACTTTCATATAAAACAGTGTATGGGACTTTGCAGGGGCAAAATAAGTCTTGAATCTTATAATAAAACTATTCAGCAGGCAGTTGATTATATAAAAAACGGAAGTAATCAATCGATAGAGAGAATGGAAAGTGAAATGCTTGAAGCGGCAGAACGTCTTGATTTTGAAAGAGCTGCAATTCTTCGTGACCGTATTAATGCAATACAAAAGGCTGCCGAAAAACAGAAAATCATTAATTCATCAATAAGTACAGCGGACGTAATAGCCGCAGCTGTTTCACCTGACGGAATATGTATTTCAGTGCTTATGTATCGTGAAAGCCGTCTGTTTGATAAAATGGCGTTTAATTTAAATGACATTGACAAAGAGGAAGATGTTTTTTCATCGTTTATAAAGCAGTTTTATCACAGTAAAAGTGATATACCTCCGATTATTCTTGTTGAGGAACAGCCTGAAGACTCGGAGCTTATTGAACAGATGCTGAGAGAGCAGTCAGGACATAAAGTCAGACTTTGGGCAGCTCAAAGGGGACAGTATTCAGAACTTATTAAGCTTGCCAAAAATAACAGTTCTGAATATATTGCAATAAACAGCGGACGTACGGGAAAAGACGTTATTGCACTTGAGGAGCTTGGAAAGGCTCTCGGACTTGAAAAACCTCCGATGTATATAGAAGCATATGATATATCAAACCTTTCATCAACGGCTATGGTAGCTGGTATGATTGTTTTTGAAAATGGTCAGCCGCTGAAAAAGGCTTATAAGAGGTTTAACATTAAAGAACAGGCATATCAGAATGACTATGGAAGTATGCAGGAGGTTTTAAGACGCAGGCTTGTTAAAGTAGGTTCCAGTGATACAGATGAATATTTTTCTAAAAAACCTGATCTAATTCTACTTGACGGAGGAAAGGGTCATGTAAATGCAGTTGCACCTATTTTGCGTGAGTTTAATCTTGATATTCCGCTTTTTGGTATGGTAAAAGATAATAAGCATCGTACAAGAGCCATTGCCGCAGGAGATAAGGAAATTCAGCTTTCAGGCATGAAGTCGGCATTTATGCTTTTAACCCGCATACAAGACGAGGTTCATAGATATTCTGTCAGCTTTATGCACTCTAAGCATAAGAAAAATACTTATCGTTCGGAATTGACGTCAATCAAGGGAATTGGAGATAAAAAAGCAGCTAAGCTTATGCTGACCTTTAAAACTAAGGATAATCTGAAAAAAGCTTCTGTTGAAGAACTTTCAAAAGCCGTAGGATTAAATATTGAAACGGCTGAAAAGCTGTTTTCACTTATTCAGGATATGAAATAAATGTCCTCCGATTATGCTGAGAAAATTTTAAGGCAGTACCACACAAATTTTGTGCGGTACTGCCTTAGCTATTAGCATAAATTTTTTATAACATATTGTTTCATTTCAGATTTTGACTCAACAAAATGAGTGCCGTCAATGATTTTTTGCTTTTCCGACTCGGATAAAGCAGCAAATTTTGTCATTGCTGCTTCATTTTGTGCCAAAGCCATACCTAATCCCATAGGCATTTCTATTTTATTCATTAATCTCACCCGACTATATTTTAGGTGGATTTAAATGAATTATGCATAATTAATTATAATTTTGAATAACCATAGCTATTGATGATTGCATCAACCTTATCACCATTTTTGCACATTGTACATTCTCCTGGAGATAAAGTAACGTATGGTACAATATCATTATCAACAATATTGCTTACATCAAATACAGATGCAATTTTTATACCATTATATTCGTCAATAGCACTGAAAATTGCTGCAATTCCGGCAAGCTGACCTCCGTAATATGAAAGACATTCAACAGAACGATTTATTGTTTTTCCGGTTGAAGCTGATGCTATCAGCAATAATACCTGCTTATCTCTTATTTTATTTTGAATATTATCTCTGAAAATCAATTGATTATTTGCATTTGATTCGGGTGTAATTACTCTTATGTCATTGCCCTCGTTTATTCCACTTCCATGATGTCCAAGCTTTTCAGCAAGGAATGCTCCTACAGTTTCGGTACCCTCAAGGCAAATTATAGTGTCAATATGAGTTGTGTGAGCATAAGCCATAGCCAGTTCGCCTGCTGCATCTCTTGCCATTCTATAACTTGTTTTAAGTGATGTCATGTCTATATAGTAATTTACATGCGAATGATTAGTAGCAAAATGTCCGGGAATAATGTTGATTCTTACATTATTGTTGGTTTTTGATTTAATTTTTATGGTTCTGTTTTCCATATTGGTCACGCTCCTTTTGTATAATTATATCAAAAAAATATATATAAGTCAAGAAAATAATATTAAATTAACTATTTTTTCATATTTTTCTATTTAATTACAAAAAGCATTTACAAAATCAATTAGATGTGGTATTATAAAAAAGAAGAACTGATTTTCAGGAGGTTTAAATGGATAAAAGAAAAGTAAGAAGAAATCGTCTTGGATTTCTTGCTGTTACAGAAGCATTAATAATTTTAATTCTTATAGTTATATTGGCTTGTACATGGATTTTTAGGGATACATCTCCGAAAAGCGTTTTTACATCAGCTAAAATAAATCAGGACAGTGAAGTTAGAACAAAAGCGGTTATAGAAAAAGAGGAAGGATATTATCAGGTTGACGGTAAGAAAATTCTTCTTTCTGACCCTACATATGGTCAAATTTATCTTCCTGTTTATGAAAATGTTGACGCATGTACATATGACCTTAATTCAATGGTTACAAGAAACGGATATACATTTTATAAAAAAGATGGACAGATAAAGTCTCACTTTGGTATTGATGTTTCAGTTCATCAGGGAACTATTGACTGGCAGCAGGTGAAAAATGCAGGTGTTGAGTTTGCAATATTGCGTGCTGGCTATAGAACGTATGGTTCAGGTGAAATCAACATTGATGAGGCATTTGAGGAAAATGCACAGAAAGCCATAGAAGCAGGAATAAATGTTGGAGTTTATTTCTTTTCACAGGCAACAAATACAGAGGAGGCAATACAGGAAGCTGATGCTCTGTTAGACGTTATTTCAAAGTATAATATAACATATCCTGTTGTTTACGACTGGGAATTAATTTATGACGATAAAGCCCGTACGGATAATATACCTGTTGATGTGCTTACAGATTGCTGTATATCATTTTGTGAACGTGTAAAGTCAGCAGGGTATACTCCCATGGTTTATCAGAACAAGGGAACAACTTTGTTTAAACTTGATTTGCCTCGTTTACAGGATTATGACTTCTGGTTGGCGGAATACAGTGATAAGGCAACATATTATTATGACTATGAAATATGGCAGTATTCATGTACAGGAAAAATTCCCGGGATTTCAGGAGATGTTGACCTGAACATCAGCTTCAAAGATTATTCTGCCGAATAAATTAAAATCTACTATTATATGTTTGCAGAACAATTGAGGGAAACCCTTTTTCAAAAGGGTTTCCCTCAAATTTTCTTCCTAAAACTTTCTATGATTTTTTCAAATGGGCAAAAGCCCATTTGAAAAAATAGTATAAAAGTCTTTGAAAAGGGGGCTGGGGAAGAACCTTTCTTCAGAAAGGTTTGCCCCAGTTAATCAGCAATTATATAATAATAGGTTTTAATTTATGTTTAATAATGTTCTTTTTTGAAATGCTGAGCAACACACTCACTTACTGAAAGTGTTATAAATACTGCAATTGAACCAACAAGAGAAAGTCCGTAAATCAATGTATTCAATGCCATGTGTCCATCTTTTTGCGGCAGAACAACTATTCCTGCAATCAAAATTATAATGGAATATAGAAAGAATACAAATGACGCAAGACTTTTCAGTCCTCTGATGCCTGTGAGAAGCAGCAGTGATGAAATACCTGATATTATTCCGAGGTAAAGAGCAGAATTGGATACAAATTTTCTGAATCCTACAGCATCAGCGTCCTTATATTTAAGTCCCAAGGCTTCTCCAGATGCAAAAATTGTAAATAGTACTGCTGCAATAACTCCGACAACAGCAATAACAATTGTGATTATAAATCCCTTTTGAGCTGCTTTTGCTTCACGTTCACGTCGAAGCTCCTGCATCATTCTTAGACTTTCCTTTTCGTCTTTCTGCTTGGAGGTAAGCTGGTCTGCAACAGACCTTTTTGCAGCTTCTTTTTTTGCTCGTTCCAAATCCTCATCAACATATTTAGGTACATAACGTGCCGGTGCAGGTTCATCATCAAGAATAGGAGCAGAAATCGGTTCCTGCGGTTGAACATCCTTTTTTTCTTCCTTGACAGGCGGAACATAATTATCATCATCAAGTTTTGGAGCTTGAATCGGAGCATCATATCCTCTTTGCTGAGCAAGCTGCTGCTTTCTCATTTCTATAACCTGTGACTGCTGTTCAGGGGTAAGCTGGTCAAATGCTTTTTGCTGCTCCGGAGTGAATTTTAATATAAGCGAATCATCGTAAGGGTCTTGCTTAGGTGTTTGCTTTTCTTTTGGAGTGTAGCTGTCAAGATTATCAAGTATAGGTGCTGTAACTCCCTGTGGACCGTCCTTTTTTGACGTATTTGGTATATATGAATTCATATCGTCAAGAACAGGAGCTGAAACACCCTGAGGTCCTTCACGTTTTGGTGAAGAAGGAGTATAGTCAATATCATCAAGAATTGGAGCTGAAACATTCTGAAGATTTTTATCTTCGTTATTCATTTTCTCACCTCATTTTAATAAACATACACCATACAAAAATATTTTTTGTATGGTGCTGTTGAAATTTAGATTTTATTAATTATCTTTCGATTATCTGACTTCTGTCAGGACCCACGCCAACCATTTTTATTGGACAGCCGCAAAGTTCTTCAAGTCTTTCGATATACTTTTTACAGTTTTCAGGAAGTTCATCAAAGCTTCTGCATGATGAAATATCCTCAGTAAAGCCCTCAGCTTCTTCATATACAGGAGTACAGCCTTCAAGTTCTTCCAAAGCAGCCGGGAAATGATTTATAATTGTTCCGTCCGGCTTCTTGTATGCAACACATATTTTAAGTGTATCAATATTTGCAAGTGTATCCAGCTTGTTAATTGCAAGTGCATCAAGGCCGTTAACTCTGACAGAGTGACGGACAATTACAGCGTCAAACCAGCCTGTTCTTCTAGGTCTGCCTGTTGTAGTACCGAATTCACCGCCGACATTTCTGATTTTATCACCGATCTCATCGTCAAGTTCAGTCGGGAAAGGACCTTTGCCAACTCTTGTTGTATAAGCTTTTGCTACACCGATTATATTTGAAATAACTCTCGGACCAACGCCTGTACCTACACATACACCTGCTGAAAGCGGATGTGAAGATGTTACATATGGATATGTACCGAAATCAATATCAAGGAGAGTAGCCTGAGCACCCTCAAACATAATAGTTTTACCTGCTTTGTGAGCTTCAAATGTAAGAACGGAAACATCGTCCATAAAAGGTAAAAGACGTTTGCCGTATTCAGTATATTCAGCGGTTACAGCGTCAAGGTCAAAAGCAGTTCCGCCGTAAACTTCAGTAATAATCTTATTTTTGAGAGTTCCTGTTGACTTTATCTTTTCTGCAAGGACTTCAGGATGTACGAGATCATACATTCTTATGCCGCATCTTTCATATTTATCCATATATGTAGGCCCGATACCTCTTTTAGTAGTACCGATATCAGAATTTCCTCTGAATTGTTCAGAAAGACCGTCAAGTGCAATATGCCAAGGCATAACTATATGAGCTCTTGGGTCAATTTTAAGATTAGCAGTTGAAATACCTCTTTCCTGCAAGCCGTCAAGCTCGCTTATGAAGTCTTTTGGGTCGAGAACTACGCCGGCACCGATAAGACAAAGTGTATTCGGATAAAGTATTCCTGACGGGATAAGATGAAGCTTATATGTTTCACCGTTATTAACTACAGTATGACCGGCATTATTACCGCCCTGTGAACGCACGACAACTTCTGCACGGGAAGCAAGAATATCAATAATCTTACCTTTTCCCTCATCTCCCCACTGAGTTCCGACAACAATATTAGCAGGCATTTTATTTCCTCTTTTCATAAATTTAAAAATATTTGTGTTTCAGCCACACAGTTACAATTTATTATATCAGATAAATAAACATAATTCAAGTATTTACAGGAATAATTTTATTATTTATTTTAAGTCAACACCGTACAAAGATTATACTGTGTTGACTTAAAAAGCCATGCATCAGCTGATACACGGCTTTTTATATATTGAGTGAAATTAATTAGTCAAGAAAAAGCTTGCTGAAACCATCGCTAAGCTTAGCTTCAAGAGTAGTTGCTTCTTCATAAGTTGGAGCTTTAGCTGTATAATATGTCTTAATTTTCGGCTCTGTACCTGAAGGTCTTACTATGACCTTTGCTCCGCCTTCAAGGAAGAAAGCAAGTACATCAGACTTAGGAAGTGTGATGTTTGATGAAGCACCTGTAAGAACATCTTTGGAGATGCTTAATTTATAATCATCAATTCTTACAACTTTAAGTCCTGCAATCTCAGCTAAATGGTCATTTCTGAGAGTATTCATAATATTGTTCATTTTAATCATTCCGCTTTCGCCCTCAAATGTGAAGCTGTGGAGCGAGTGATAATAAACGCCATATTTTTTGTACAAATTCTCTCTTGCCTGAAGAAGTGTAATGCCCTGAGTTCTGTAATAAGCAGCCATTTCACAAATAAGCATTGAAGCGTTTACAGCGTCTTTGTCACGAACATATCCGCCTGAAAGATAACCGTAACTCTCTTCAAAACCGAATATATATCTTTCTTCTTCACCTTTTTTCTCCAGCAGACCTATTTGTTCGCCGATAAACTTGAAGCCTGTAAGAACGTCAATAATTTCTACATTATATGCCTTGCCTATTTCATTTACAATATCAGTAGTAACTATTGTTTTTACTGCGATAGGATTTTTTGGCATTGTAGCTTTTTTGGTTCTTTCTGAGCATATATATTCAAGGAGCATTACACCGACTTCATTACCGCTGAAAAGAACATAACCATTATCCGAAGGAACTGCAATACCAACACGGTCGCAGTCAGGATCAGTTGCGAGAAGCAGATCAGGTTTAACTTCTTCGCATTTTTTTAGTCCAAGCTCAAGTGCTTCTCTGATTTCAGGGTTTGGATACGGACAAGTTGTAAAATTGCCATCAGGCATTTCCTGTTCCTCAACTACTGTAACATCTTTTATACCGATTTTTGAAAGAATTGTACGAACAGGCTTGTTTCCTGTACCATTAAGAGGAGTATATACAACTTTAAGTCCGCTTTCAGCACAAAGGTCAATATTTATTCCTTGAGTTAAAACACTGTCAAAATAACTGTTGATTATATCTTCGCCAATGTATGATATTGAACCATTTGCCAAACCATCGTCAAAGGAAGATATTTTTATATCATTGAAGACATCAAGTTCATTGATTTTTTCAAGAACTGCGGCTGCACCTTTAAGTGTAATCTGGCAGCCATCATCTCCATAAACTTTATAACCATTGTATTTTGCAGGATTGTGACTTGCAGTAACAACTATGCCGGCTTGACACTTTAAAGCTCTCACAGCATAGGAAAGCATAGGAGTTGGCATTAACTCATTGTATATATATACTTTAATACCGTTTGCTGCAAGAACTGATGCAGCATTTTTAGCAAATATATCTGATTTTATACGGCTGTCATATGCAATAGCAACACTTGGATTGGAATATTCCTCATTAACATAATTTGCAAGACCCTGAGTTGCATGTCTTACAGTATAAATGTTCATACGGTTTGTTCCTGCACCGATAACTCCACGCAAACCGCCTGTACCGAATTCAAGGTTACGATAAAATCTATCACGAATTGCATCCATATCATCAGTAATGCTTTTGAGTTCATTCTGAAGGTCGGGATCTTCATTAGCGTTTTCGCACCAAAGTTTGTACAATTCTAATTCTGACATAAAAAAACCTCCTAATAATATATAAATACATTATACCACAATAAATGTAATTTGAAAAGGGGGTAAATAAAATAAATTCTAATAAAATATATATAAATTATGAATAAAATGCAACGCAAGGTGGATATACACAAAAAAACACAGAAAAATGTCAAATCATTGTACAAGCATAAGTATTGACAAATAGGGGGAAGAAGTGATATAATAAGAAAACACTCTCAAAGAGAGTGAAAGCGAGTGAAGGTGAAAGAAGTTGAAAAACTTCAAGAAAAGCACTTGACAAACG
>ULRB01031294.1_pt1 | contig 59932 bp, 90 predicted proteins | sample 1955051 | NCBI WGS metagenome assembly ULRB01 (sample SAMEA4835671, study PRJEB28245) | human gut metagenome | biome: gut microbiome; material: fecal sample | place: Denmark | collected 2008 | reverse complement strand
TAGTAATGAATTTGCAAGAGCACTCGGGCGTGATTTTGATACTGAATTAATTATAGATCTATTGTCGCCATATACTAACCAAGAAATCGGTGAGAAAATAAACACCGCTCTTTATGGTGATAAACATATTATTGATTCTTCACAATTAGAATTATTCGAAGACCAATCAATGCTTGTAAAAATGGCTGAAAAAGTGGGAATGTCTGTAGAGCAACTTAAATAGAATCTTGAATCTAGGCAAGAATATATAAATAAATCACTGAAAGATTATCCTGCTAATGAAGCACTCGATGAATTGGCGGATCAAATAGATGAACAATGTAAATAACAAATCATTATGGTATGTTTAATTAAAAGTAAATATAAAGAAGAATTAGATTTATACACACAGTTGCTAGGCTCTGAAAAAAGGGCCTACGCGATTTTGTGTTGCAATAACGGATATACTCTAGACAAAACTAAAGATGGAAAACCGTCTAAACTGTATAATGATTTGTTAGAGTATTATAAAGGCGATGTAACAAAAGCTGTGCAAAAGAAAGCATAGCTTTTTACATCTGAATTTACAAAAGATTACGGTCAATGGTACCAAGACGGATATGAAATATCTGACGAATACAAGGACGCGTTTGATGAAAATGGAGAACCATTGCTCCATAATACATATTTTGGTACAGCAGATAATAAGATATTGCTCGACGAACAGAAAGAATTTGCATCAATAGAAGAGGAGGAACAATATATCTTAGAACATGCTACACGTGATGAAAATGGAAAACTATTAGCACCTAATGGCAAACCTTCAAATCTTACAGAAAAACAATACGCTCAAGTAAGAACTAAAGCTTTTAAAGAGTGGTTTGGTGATTGGGAGAATGATCCAAAGAATGCTTCTAAAATAGTAGATGAAAATGGAGAACCTTTGGTTGTTTATAGAGGGGACGCAGCTGGAAAAAACACATTTAAAGCAAAACCAGCCGACTATAACGTAACTGGTATATATCTTGCAGGTATTACAGAAATGGTACAAAGGTATGTCGAACCCTCTTATTATAATAATTATAAAGAAGGTGAAATATATTAGGTGTTTGTCGATTCTAAAAACCCGTTTATTGGTACCAGAATGGATGTTGATGACTGGAATAATGGAAAACTTAATGAATACGACGGATGGATTTACGGAACATTTCCAAAAGGAAATGGAGAATTAGTAGTAAGGAATTCTGAACAAATTAAATCAGCTACTGACAATGTAGGAACATTCTCTAGAACTAACGATAATATATATAAAAGACATGGTGAGAAGAGAGACGATCATATGTACAGTAGAGAACGTGCTGTAAAATATATCAAGGATCAAGGATATACGATACATGATCTCAAACATGATACATACAAAACAACATTTGAAGTTACGTTAGAGGCTAAAATTAAAGAAGAGCCTTGGAGATCATATATAGAAAATATGGATCCCGGATTAAAAGTTAAATATGCCGGAGTACGTATTGGTAAAAAAGATCCAAGACTTTAGGTTAAAATTATAACTAGAGAAGCTGAATCAATAGATAGTTTTTATAAATTTTATAATAAAAAGTCGTTGACTACAGCTCACGATCTTTTAGAATATATTATAAAACAAACTAAAGATGAAAGTAATCGGAATTTTTCTTTCATTCGCGCTGTATTAAAAGATATTGACAAAGCCGTTCCGGGATTATTTAATAATATCAACATTAAGTTATTTGCCGATAATAATGGTGATTATTCTGCCAAGTACGATGCTAATACAAAAACTATAATTGTAAATAGTGCAAGATAGTTCGATAATGAAAATAACTTCAACAACGTATTAATACAGACATTGACTCACGAAATGATACATGTTGTTACAGTAGAAGCGTTGTAGAGATCTAAACCGTTGCGTGAAAGAGCAGAAAGATTGTTGTCAGAACTCAAAAAACAATTCGACAACGACCCTAATATCCAAGGTATACAAGATGTGTACGAAATGGTTGCCGAATTAAGTAATGATGAATTTATTAAAAAGTTATAGCAGATACAATATTCTACTGATGAAACATGGTTTGATAAAGTAAAAAAGTTTATATCGACCGTTATTCGTCATTATTTACGTAAAATAGGATTACAATATAAGAACACCGCATATTCAGAACTTGCTAATATTTTTGTACAATCTGCGTATGGTAAAAAAACAGGTTTATAGATGTCTGAAAATATAGACGAAAAGACTGTTTTCAATAGGAATTCTAAAAAGCGTATTTAGAAAGCTAAGAATAAAATAAAGGCTAAATTAAAAGAGGGTATACATATTGTTGGAACACGTGATTCTACACAGAAGCTTATAGATAAGTTATCATAGGATATAATATTAGGAACACGTAGTAAAAACAAATCATATTCTTCTAAAAGAAACAGTAGCGTATCTTATGGAAACGAAAGACAGATTGCTAGAAACCAAGAAGCTGTTAATTTCGCAGACGAACAAGCAAAAACTATAAATGAAGCTATAGCTGAGCGTGACGCTGAAAAACAGCTGACAGAGCAGGCTAAATTAATACTTGATTTTATAGATCATGCTGATTCTGATATACATGAGGTGTTGCAGATGCTTTAGAATGCACGTGACAATGATTTTGATTTGTTATATTATAATGTAGATTAGTTTGGAAATAGATTGTATCAAGATACATCCGGTAATTCTATAACTGCACAAACAGCAGGTCGAAATACAATAGCCAGTCAATTTTCATTTGACGATATACAATATATGACAACCGATGTGCTTGGTTATTATCAGAAACTACTTACTGACGTAGATAATATGTTACTACAAGTTCCGGTAGGTAGAAATGCTGTAGTTGACGAAATTAGAGATTTGATTAATTCTTTGAATTTACATGAGCAATTACGCACGGCGTCTAATATAAAGAGGCAAGCTTAGGAAAAAATGCTTGATTTCTATATAGATCAGCGTATTAACCAGGAAGAGTCTTCAGAACTCACAGATGAAATGAAACAAAGATTGTCAATAAATATAAAGAAATGGGTTAAATCTCAGTATGATTTTGGAGATATTGGAGGTTTTCAAAAATGGACACAGCTTATATCTGATTCGAAAAGTCCTGTTGTAAGAATGATGGCTGACGAGATCTATAAAATGAATTAGGAAATAGATAACGCTGTAGTACCAAGAGGAGAACAGTTGGAAAAAGCTTTGAAAGAAGCAGAAGGTGAAATGTCGATTTTAGGCAACCATCATCCGATCAATGTAATGACAACGTTAATGCAAAAAGATAGACGTGGTTATTATAATGGAGATTTTGTACAACCAATTAATAGAAGACAATACTTCCAAGATCTTGAAGATTTCAAAACAGCATTACTATTTGGAAAAGGAGGGTTACAAGACTAGCTAAAGAAAAAGATCGGCGATGATTTCGAATTAGAACTAGACGAATACGGAGAACCCGCGATACCTACAGATCCTAAATTCGACGATATATATAAGGATTACAAACGTAAGATGGAAACGTTCATATGTGACCATGCTAATAGACGTTTTACAAAATAGTATTATTTGTCTCGCATAGACACATTGTCTCCAACTACTATTCGTGTATTAGATCAATTTAGTAGGAAAATAAATAATCTTAAGAACTCCGTTACAGTAGATGGTAAATTTAGACCAGACTTACTTAGTTCAAAACAGAGAGCCGAATTAGCACAGCTTCAAAAAGATAGATAGGAATTAAGTAATCCGTATGATGTTATTGGAGAATTAAAAGATCCAGATTCTGTAGAAGGGAAGATCGCAAAAGAGTTGAGCGATTGGTCCGACAAAATAGCAGGTAAAATAAGTTATAAGAGTGATATTGAAACATTTAATGAATGTTTGAACAATTTAAAAACACAAGCGGAAAAAGATCAATTCAAACGAATGTTTGCTTATGTGGGACTGAATCCGCATATGTTTGAATATATAGCACATTATGATTATATAGGTGATGACCAAAATGTTGTACAACTTCTTGATGATATAAAAGAATTACGTACTAAACTAAGAAAACTTATAGGTATAAATAAAGAGCAATCTTCATATCTTGGATATAATTGGGATTAGATTTTCGATATCCGTACTGGTAAAATAAAGAACGAAAAACTTCTTCAGTAGATAAGAAGTGTCGACAAAGAGTTATTTGATAAATTATATATGCTTCGTGCTATCAGAAAATATGATAAAAACGACCCGTAGTCAATTGAAGAATTTGAAAGAAATTGGAGACGGTCTCCTGGCATCCCTTATGGCAAATTATTCAATTTTATGTATTATGGTAGTGTAAATATAGATCCTACTCAGAATAGTACCCAAACAGTATTTAAGCCTAATAACAATACAGTATACGAAATTGTATATAGTAATTATATTCAGTATCTCGAAAGCCAGGGTATGTCTGTACTAGATGCTACTATAAAAGCAGAATAGTTATTAAAAGTCGATAAAGACACGCCGTTATCACTGTTTATGATTCAAATGCCATCAAGTAATAAGTTCAAATATAAAGATGAAGATGGTATAGAACACGAGGAAAATTCGTTCGCATGGGTTCCAAATCAATTATTCAGCAAGATTGATGAAAGTAAATCTTCGTCAGAATATGTAAATAAGGAATTCAATGAATATGCTGACGAATCTGTACAACCTAAAGATGAATATTACAGAGATGATAGGTATTATGAAATGATAAAGCATCCAAAATTGTACAATTTATACAACGAACTTGTAAATAGTATGAAAGATGTTTATAAGATGATTCCATATTCTGGTAAATATGATATGCGATTACCGTAGATGGGTGCTAACACAGCTGCAATATTGACTAGAAACCTATCAAAAGACTACGGATTCCATTTCTTATCAAACATAGGGTCTGTTATAGATAGATTTGCGAATGCTACAGAAGTAGATACAGATTATTATGTTCCGGAGTACAATAGAAGACCCGATGGTAGTACTATTAAAAACATACCTATTAGATATATAAACAGAATAGATGATGCTCGTAATATATCATCTGATTTAACAGGTGGTGTGATAGGTATGTTAAAGATGGCAATAAATTATAATGTAAAAAGTAAGCATGTGTCCAGATTTGAATCTATATTAAATTCAATTAAAGAGAATGATGTAGGTACATCAAATCAGTCTGAGGTTGTAGAAGGACTGATTGATAGATTGATATATGAAAAACAGAATAATACATCTTCTAAATATGAAGCCGATCTTGACGATGCTAATTGGTTCAGACGTAAAATAATCGGAGGAACTAGAACATTATTGAAAAGATTGGGCATTGCAAGAGGTGCATCAACACTCATAAATCTTGCAGGAAGGGGTGTGTCAATGATAGTTTCTTTCTTAGATCCATTCCTTAGTACTATTGCAGAAGCAATATCTGGAAGAAATTATGGTGCTAAAGATTTAATGCGCGGTTTATGGGATACATGTAAAGAATTTCCGCAAATGTTGGCTAGTATTAGCAGAAGAAAATCATATAGTAAAACTATGGCTATAATAGATGCTTTAGGTATGGAAAAAACAGCCGAACAAAGATTCTCTAATATGCACCATTCGTCTGTTAGGAGATTTTTTTCTGATAATCTTATGATGAAGGGTTTTGAAGTCGGTGACTATACAATCAAAGCTATAAACATCAACACAGTGCTTAGAAATTACAGGATGTATTCTGATGGAAATGGTCAAATAACATTCTTAAATCGTTATGACTATATACAACGCTGTATACAAGATGGTATGTCTAAACAAGACGCTGTAAAAGCATATAATAGTGCAAAACATGCGCGTTCATTTATTACTGTTAAAAACGGCACTTTGGCTTTTAGAGACGGTATGAATCAGGAACAATTCTTAAAGTTGGGAAATACAGCTAAGAAGATAGCGCAAAATATGACGTTGATGGCAAATCACGAAGATAGAACTTGGTTACAAACAAACCCTTGGACAGCATTTATTACAATGCTTCGTACGTTCATGCTTGTTGGATTTGGAGAAAGATTTAAAAGCTTTAATGATTTTATAGTCGGTACAGACGAACGAATCGACCCTACAACAGGAGAGATTATTACAGAAATATCAGATAGAAATTTAACAAGTCGCGAGATAAAGCAATAGAAAAAGAAGCATTATTATAGGGGTGGATATAATTTTATGACAGGACATATCGAAAATGGTATTTATATAAGCAACCTAAAAGGTCTTTTAAGACTTGTATGGGACGCTTAGAAACATAGACCTAAATTCAACGCATTCTTTTTAAAATACGGAAATATGACACAAGAGGAACTTAAATAGTCTGACATATCATTATCGGAAATATATTCACTTAAACGTATACTTACTGAATTAACGATAGTTGCCGGATGTGTTACATTATCAGTATTAGTAAATAGACACGTTTAGGATTTGGATCCGGATGACGATGATAACTATTGGTGGTTTTTATTAAACGCTGTTCTTATGAGAATTGGTATAGAACGTATTACAATGTACAACCCTCAAACGGTTAGTGATTTGATTACATCTATAACTACTTTGACAAGCGCTACTAATAAATTATTTGGAGCATTTGAAATTCTTGGAGATTTCTTAGGACTTACAGATCATGATCCCGATGAGACTATAACATCAAATAGCGCATATTAGGGCTATACACGGTCTTACAGAGCTACGATGAATATGTTCTCAATTTTCGGTACAGCTGGTTACTTTGCAACAATGCCTAAATCAATGGGCGGTGGTGGAGCAAAAGCTCTCGATAAATCTACACAATGGTATGCTAATACAGCTCCTTGGAGGTTATTATATAAAAAACCCCGTGAAGAACAATCTGGTACTAGTAAGCAATATAGAGATCCGTCGTTGGCAACTGATGATTTGGCTGGTTCGGATTTAGCAACTGATGATATTATAGAATAAAATTGGGCGTATTCTCCATAGTCCAATAATAGTTAAAAAAAGAGGGTGGTAGTTATTTGCTAACTATCACCCTGTTTTCGTATATACGCTCAAACTCTTCGATAGTCGGAGCATAGTCATCTTCTGGTACTGATGAACTATCTACTCCGAATATTCGATTAGAAGGATCCAGGAGGCGACTATTCAAGTCACTATCATCGAGTCCCCAAAATTGCAAAACACGGGTTGCTCGATCTCCTGTCGGTATTCTTCCTTTAAACAAATATCTTGAAAAGCTATCGAAAAGCTGAAACGTATATATCGTATACGGTTTATTATTTACTCTTATATGTTTTATTGAACGTAGAGACTTTTGTTCTCTAATTTTCATCCATCTGATTTTACTTTCTTTCGTATTTACAGTATCATCATACATCAAGAATAAACAATATTCCAAGCTGGGTCTGTTTTGGTCATATATATATGCGTCTACAAACCCAGCTTGTTTTGTAATATCGTTTTTTGTTATTGTATCAACCGCAAACGGAATAATACATTTTATTTGTGTAGACATAAGATTCAAAGATTCAAATATTCTATACCATTGTTTTCATAATAACCGCGAGTATGAGCCCAGTTACCAGTTTTACTACACCATACTATGTTACACATAGCAGATACAATATCATCGAGACGAGATTTAAGCTGTTCGTCAACAAACTCAAATACCCTCACCTCGTTATCAGATAATGTATCAATAGCGATTATGTAGACCCTATATGTCCACCCTTCGCTATCTTGGTGTAACTCGTTTCGTATATACCATTCTGCAGCCATCCGATAAAACATAAACTGCCTGAAGTAGTCATATTGTTCTACACTCTTTTCAAAGTTGTGTATATGTACAGTTGTTTTCAAATCCATTATTGTACACTCCTTCTTTTCAGTATCAAATTTGACACTATCCAATAGAGATTTACAATATGCAACACCTTCACATGTTTGGTATTCCCAATTAATGTGAAATTCATGCTGAGCACTTGGATCATCTAACAAAGGTTTTGCCGCTACATGATTGTTTATATTCTGCTTAATAGACCATAACAACTTCATATCATACTGTGTAATATATGTGTGTTCTGTATCTTTAAGGGATTCGATATAAGAATTCAACGTAGAGGCTATTTCCTTCGCTTCTGAGAGCATTTTAGCTTCAGACTTACCAACTATACTATACACCTTCTTATAAGCATCTAGAAGGGCTAAATCAGGCTCTATTTCAGTCGTATTAACCAACTCTTGACAGAATTTCTCCTGTTGCTGAGATTTAGGTTTCTGCATACCTGAAACTCGATAATGTTTCTTGAACTCGTCTGGTTGCAAAAGCCACATATGAATCATGGTTCCTTTGCTCATAGCTCGCGATTCTTCATCTGGGATTTCACCAGACATCTTTTTATGAAAATAGGACGGTCCTCCAAAGAGAAACCATCCTATTGCCGTATTGTTTATACGAGATTTATCTTCGTAATAAGGAATACTAATATCCATCATGTTCGTTGTCGTATAATAAATGGTCTAACTCCTGAATTTTACGTATAAGATTTATAGCTGTTTCTGGGTCTCTATTTAATACGGCTGTGCGAACTTGTTCTTTAATATCGCGCAACTCTCTCCTTATTCGTCCTTCTTCAAGAATATCCATTGCATTTAATGTCTTTTATCATCTCGTCAACTTGTTTGTGATTTCTCACCAGATAACATCGTTTTTTACTTCGATGTCTTTTTAAATAATATTTAAAGAGTTTGTATCTCAATGGGAAAGAATCTCCCATAAGACCTTTACACTCCACGATAAAGTTTTTACCTATAAAGTCCGGTAAATATGTTATGGGGCGTATTTTTTCTCCTAAATATTCAAAGCGGGGTAATAGTGTAAAATGCTTTGGCTCATATTTAACAGGAATTCCTGCTTCCATAAAAGCTTCGTAAGTATAGCACTCTAATTTCGATCTGAAATTTATACCATACTTAGTGACCTTTGTCGCATTTTTTACCCTTCCTTTAGAGGTTCCCATAACGTTGTAATTCTTTATTTAACCATTGTTTTACATCTTCGTAAGAATTATATTCTACCGCATCAGAAATATCTTTAGCTTTAAATTTCTTATTAATAAAGAAAGCATCAAAATGATATTTCTTACTGTAATCTCTAGCTTTTTTTACTCCTGTAGCATCTCTATCATACAGAATCAATATTGTTTTCCATTTAGTCTTAAGCTTATCCAATATTTCATCTGGAATAAATGTGGTTTCACTAGACGCAGCAATAGCGTTATATCCCATCTCATATAGAGTCATTACATCCTTAAGAGATTTTGTAATGATGAGAAGATTGCCTCCTTCCTGAGGTATTTCAGCAAGCCCCTGAACGTCATAATTTGTCAGATTAGAACGCCATTTAGTATACTTGGAAGCTAAAGGTCTATAAATCTTAAAATGATCATATACCTTATATGCATACATAGGACAGGTTTCTTTGTAGACTCCTCGGACGGTTCCATTACAAAGAAAATATTTAATACTATAAACACGATATCTTTCAAGAGTTTTTAAAGAAATATGAAACCTACTCCAATACTGTAAATCAATATTGTTAAACGGTTGTCTAGCTATACCTATTACAGTATTGTGAGTAGGCTCATATGTCTTCTTATAATCAACCCTTTTACTTGTAGGATTCTGTTTGCGCAAAATCCTTAGAAGTTCTTTTTCTAATTCTTCTTTAGAATGTATATTACAAATAGTTTTTACAAACGTTATTGCATTTCCACCTATTCCATTACCGTGGTCTTTAAAAAACAAACGCCCTTCGTGTCCCATAAATACTGCGAATGATGGATTTTTATCATCATTTCGTAATGGACTACACATAAGTTTATTTATTTTAAATTGACCAAGATAGTACGAATAGATATCATAATCGTTTAACAGTTCTAATATATCTTGTAAAACTGTATCTGTAATTGCCTTTTTTGTACTATACATGACTTAAAAGTTCTTAGTTAGTAGTGAGCTTAATAGGATTCGAACCTATATCTTCTGGCCCTCGGCCAGGGCTCTACCAGTTGAGCTATAAACTCTGTGTTCTCATGCATAAGAACACATGACTATTTTCACCTATGCGTCCGTCGGTTCATTGTCTTTACGGTAGGTCTGCGCAGCCCGCTGCCATAGGTGACCCTCGTCGATTAACGCAAGACCTGAGATGCATCAAAGGCAATCAGGTCTCGAAACTCCTTCTAATTATAGATGAGCTAATATTGTAGAATGAGAGGACTCGAACCTCTTGATTACCCTGCACTGGTAAGATTCGACTCGTATCCATCAGTTTAATAACTAATGCTTACCTATTGAGCCACAATACAGTGTGTAAACATTCTCCTCTGACATACCCACATGCGTCAGAACACATCCAAGTTACGCTTGGAAACAGGGCTAGATTTACATCGATTAGAAAACCTGTGTGTTACGTTGCTCCTCACGTCGACTTTATAGAGCTTCCTCCGGAGTGGTAGGAGGTTACGATCCTCCCAAAGTTCATATTTACCACTCTTAGTTGACTGGAGTCAACACTCCACCAGATCTGCATTAGAAGGGCAGATCATCCTTTTTCTCTTCTACAATAGTATTGTCCGGAGTACTGTGTACATCATTTTCTGGTACAGCAAGCGGATCGACAGACTTTTCATCGTCTACCTTAAATTCTGGTCGAACAGTCTTGTCACGACCTGTTAATACTATTTGGGTTTCTTTTACATCCATTGGCTCTACAAATGTACCATATGTAGATACACGAATAAAGCCTTTGTTGTCATATGTTGTTTTAAGACGTAGAAGCTTCTTTCCTCCAATAACTGAATCAAGCTTAGACTTAACCCAATTTATCATGTCAGAGAATGTATTAAGTTCTACATCTTCGATAGAGTCGAAATAACATTTGAGAATCTGAAGCATTCGTCCGAACTGTTGATTATCACGATGTTGTAAATCTTCGTCAGTTTTAATCCACTGGTTCTTTTCATTCTTCCACTCTGTGAGAGAAGCTGTTGCTCCATTAGCATCCTCAAATGTTATCTCCAAGTAATCACGACCGGTTGGAGATTTCATGACATTTACTTCTTTAAGAGTTACATTGTCATTAATTCCGGCATTCATATATTTGTTTGAACTTTCAAATACGGCTGTTTTAGTACTAAACATATCTTCTATTAGTTTTCTGATTTATAAATTCTGTCCCAATAAGTTGTGATAGTTCCATCCTCATTACCTGTAGCAATGATGATGTCCTGACCTCTTAAATGAGGTGCTCTAGCTTCTTTAATGGTTCCATCTCCACCTTTGAAGCTAATATGAGTTTCGTTACCCTTTCTATAAACATATCCTACAGCGTCGGCTTCGCCACACACAATAGAACCAAGTTTTCCAACAAGATCTAATGCCATTTGACTAAGCTCCTCACCGTTTTGTTCTATTTGAACATCTTTAACATGTCCGATTAGAATAAATTCATCACAAAGACTTTTAAACATATCCAAGACTTTGCGTACAGCTTGTCTTAGATACATATATCCAGAACCGTTTGGTAAAGTGCGTACATCGTCTCCTTTGTAGTTCTTCCCCATCGGAGTTTGCATATATAAAGTCTTTGCATACGGTAGACACATCTCCTCTAATCGAGTAGCATTATCTATCGTAATATGTTTATAGAAATTATGTCCAGCTTCTGAGTTTTTAGCTCGTATAGCTTGTGCAATTTCTCCTAAGTCTCCAACACTTCTGGCTTGTACAGCCATAGCATCTATAAACTGAGAACCTCCTTCCAAATCTATAATTAGATTGTTAGGAAGCTGTGCTAATGCACTAGTCTTTCCCGCTTTAGGACGACCATACAAGATTAGCATTTTTGGATTAGTTGAAACTGCTGGTATAGGTTGTGTAGGTAATATTAAACCGCTCATGTATCTAGTATCTTATTTGTTAGTTCGTTTATTTATAATTAGGCAGCGTGTGTAATATCAATATAAATATCAATAATCTGCTTACGAGAACTCTCGGAGAGAGAATCATAAATAGCACGCGTAAATCCTGTAAGAGGAATCAGGTCATAACCGATCTGAATCTCGTCAGAGAACATCTTCACAGGTGTTCCATCAGGAAGCTTAAAATCATATGACGGCTTCTCGCACTTATAATCATAAATAAACTTAATCATATCGAAAATGTCTCCATAATCGATATTGTCATATGTATACGTTTTCTTCGGCTTACGAGTAATATCAATGTTAATATTAATATTCTTCTTACGCTTCGGAGTCTCATCAATAGTTGCAAACCAAGGATTGTTCTTGATTATATTAGAAGATATAATGTTATCAATAATCTCAGAATAAGTGTTACTGGGATTAGTAGTTGTCTTTGCAGTATTATCGATCTTAAATGTATACTTTTTCATAATTTTCAGCCTTTAAATTGTTAATTATTATCTGATACAACTTCAGACTCAATTAGATTATTAAAAGCAAGGTCGTTTTCAAATTCGAGAATACAAGGTTTACCAGCATCACGATTCTTCAAGATGTGTATGTAAACTTTGTTATAAGTAGGTAAACGATTTGGCCCATACTCTGTAATACCTAATATTTCAGGTCTATGTATAACAAGCACGTAATCCGATGCTTGAAATATTGAATCAGACGATGATAAATCGCTTCTCATTGGATAATGTGAAGCTGGGTTATTAATCCTTTCAGGTTCTTCAATTCTTCTATTCATCTGTGACAACTGTATTATAGATGTCAAAGGTAGTTTTTTAGTTCTAATAAAAACTTCTTGTAAAGCACTTAAAGTTTCTATAGCACTACCAATACGTTTGGTCAATAAAGTGTGATCATACATAATCACAAAGTGTTTATTTTGACCTTTAACATATTTATTATAAAAGTACTGAATTGTAGCATCTATTTGTTCTGGTGTACCAGGATCATCTATAAAATATATAGGATAATTCCTGATCTGATTGGAAACATTGATAACTTGATTAAATGTAGTGTCATCTAGGTCCTGTTGAGAACTATACAAATAAGAAGTTGTTTTCCGTAACTTATTAGAAAACATTCTTCCGATCTGCCTAAATCCAACCATTTCTAACGAAAACACGAGAACAATGATGTTTTCTGTAGGATTATAATCAATTAAATCAGCAGCAAGAGAATTAGCAAATGAACTCTTGCCGCTTCCAGAAATGCCCGCAATCGTGTATACACAATTAGGTTCAATACCACCCATACAACACATATTCAACTTCTTCCACCTTGTAGCCAATGAATTTATATCATGGTTCTTTCGAGCTGTGATATAGTTGACAGCTTCATCTGTAACTACCGAAATAGGTCGAATTTTTAGATTAGAATAATTCTGTTCCATAACTATGTTGTATGTTTTGCTCTGTATTGTTCATTTCTTCGTCTGAGGCTTCCCATTGTCTATCTTGCAACCACCGCCACATGGTCTTCATATAACACATGTTTCCATTCTTCATCTTTTTATCGATTTCGAACTGTAAGCATTTGTTAATATGTTCACACATGGCGTTATTACCTCCCGTAAGTATATTATAAAGGTTACGACATTTGTTTTTATTTGTCCTTAAGAAAGCTTTGCTTCCGTCAGAACGTAAGACATATATAGGATACATTTCATAAAACAAATCAAATTGATCTCTAGGTGGTTCCATAAAGGTCTTAAGTTTTTGACTTGCTTCATATAGTATAGATTTACTTCTCTCCATCGAAGTAACCAAACCTTTTTCGATTAAGTATGATATTTCGTCGTCACGCATAAGGCTGACTAACTTGCGAACGTCTTGATCATATGTACTTTGATTCTTATTCAATACCATACTAAGGAATACTAACTGATTTAAATTGATTTTTTCTGGAAGTTCCAGAAGTTTAGTATTTAATTCCACTATCATCTCTTATACTCTCAGGTTAACAAGATTGGAATAAATCAAGTTGCCTACATTGCAACTGATTTACTATTTTTCTTGCCTCACTTATATAGTAAGGGTAGTTAATTTTTCTTTTTTCCACCGGTTTGTCATCAATTTTGTTTAGAATCGTAACACCACTTTTTTTCAATAAATTTGAATATTTAAATGGTGTCTTAGATTCATCAACCGTGTACAGATAACAACCGTCTGTACTGGCATACCAACGATTTATACGTTGAATATATTTATCATTGTATTCAACTTTAAATTTCTTGTCAACACGTTGTGACATTAGAAACTTATAAATATCGGTACAGTTTTTGACAGAATCCTCTATGGGAATATTGTACACAAAGTAGTTTATAACAGATTCTGGGATAATGGTTGGTGCTAATCCTTTACCCAATACAGGCTCTGTTATAAACATACCTTTCTTTTCTATCAGTTTTGGATCTCCAGATTGAGAGAATCCGTCAATAACACCAAAATAATCATTGACAGCGAACTGATAAAACGCTTCATAGCTATCTGCTTCAAAAGAGAGTTTTGTTAATTGCTCAAGTTGTGCCACCGATTCCATTATGGCATCCCTGTACGACTTTTTAGCAATAAACATTACACCATCTGTGTTTACTTGTACAATCTCACAAGAATACTGTAGAAGTATATCTACAAGCATTAGTAGAATTAATTGCCCGTTTATTCTAATCTTAAACACACTAAATGGATCGTACATCCAACTAGTCTCTTGTTGCATTTTTCCTGTGACAGAGTTAAGAACAAGCTTTAAGGCTAAATTCTTATGTTTCTGTCCGCTATGCTTGGCTTGTATTCTCTCATTGTAAATTTGAGTATATACATCCAGGCCTGCTTTACCTAAGTGCCTAGGAAACCACCCGTAGCGCACGATGAATGAAGGATACATAGAAGCAACGTCTAAGTGTCCTAGATATTCATCTTCTTTAGGAACGTATATTCTTGGTTCGTTTAGTGAATGTATACCACCAACACCAATAGAATACCGTACATTCGAGACAACAAACTTGTTCTCGTAGTTTTTTTCGCCAGGTTTTTTGTTCTTAGAAGATACTACTTGTTTTTTCATATCTTCAAGAGCTTCCTGGAATTTTGGATTTTTATATTGTATAAATGGTAGAATAACGTCTTTCAATGGTATGTTATCCATTGGAGATCGCATTTGTTCTAGTTGTCTTTTGTTTATGTGTAATTCCTCACAAACTTTTTTAGCTAGTAATGTTTCTCCAAACTTAACACTATCCATCGAAAGCGCGTTAAATCCATATTCTTTTTCTATAAATAGACGCAAATCGATATCGCCTTTTTCAACAAGGTGATTAAACAACGAGTAAGTTGATTCTACGTCATTTATATTATAACCAATCATTTCATCAATTTTATCACTTGGTAAATATCTATTAAAATCACCATCGTACTCTTGTACATTTTTATATTTCATGGTAATCTGCATAGACTTTAATCCAACTCTTAATTTAGAGCTGAACATCATTGTAAGTAAATCCATCGATTCGAAATAATTAGCGTATTTCCATCGCTTGATCTTATCGATACTTCCGTCTTCTAAGTTTATAATTGTTTGTGAAAGATTAAACAACGACATTGTTACATCATAAATGCTTTTATGTAACATTACATCACTATAATCTATGATATAATTCATAATTACATCATCGTAATGTTTATTGTTATATCCACACAATAAATTATTAGAAGATGTAAAGAATTGTACAAGTTGTTCTATCTGATTTTTTCTTTCAGATATTTCAAACTTATACAATTCTCCGGTATTCGTATCTTTTACAACACAATGAAAAACATTAGGAAAAACTTCAATATCGTAGATCATAACTATTTTATTGTGTATTAGCATGATTCTATGATTCTTAGTTAATAGTTCCCTGTCAGGACTTGAACCTGATAACTACCCATTCACTGCATAATCTTCAACCAGCAAACGATCATTATTTTATTTAATTTTGTGAATTGTAGTCAGGGTTCCAACCGCAAGGTCGGTCTAGATGTTAAATCCACATCCCCACACTATTTGTACCACGGCAAAATACCTTAAGGCAAATAAAATCATCGCCGTATGTACGAATAGCCTGTTCTTTTAATTTCTCACTTGCATTCTTGATGACTTTATCTTTCTTTTGTACAGTATAGAATGAAGGATGTGAATTCATTATATTTTTAGGGTCATATAAATGACCAAACAATTTCTCATTTATTACAGTTTCATTGTCACTATAAAATCTTACAGTAACATTGCAACTTTTCTCTGGAGGATACATCGCAGATAAATCCTCACGAATAATCTCTCGTTTTTTGTCTCGAAGGTCGAGAAAACCTTGTATAAGTGTTCTGGGGAATAAATCCTGTTTCAATTCCTCAAATGTTGGCTTGTGCTTATTCTCCCATTTGTTAATTTTGTGCTCTTCAAGCATGTGCAAACGCTCTGCATACTGAAGAGTTGTACGTCTATTCTTCCAAATAGCTTTAATTTCATCTTTTGTCAGATTCCATGGGAGTTTAAAATTAATATCTCGTCGTGGTATAAATTTACCATTGTTAATATGAGTATAGTTGTGGTTTACACCTTGAGTATACAATCGTATACGAATAAACTGTCGTATAGCGGACTCAGAGCCAAGAGGTCTAAGTTTCTTAAGATATTGTAAACCATATTTGTTTAATAGGTCGTACATACCAAGACGGTTTATATCTCTAACGAGAGATTCTGCCCTTTCGGTTGTACAAAACTTATCAAATTTATTAACTATCTGTGTATTTAATCCTACTTTATCGAGACTTTTCTTTATTGTATTCTTTTTCATATTGATTATGCTTTTATGGTTATATAAATTGATTCTAAGGCCATTTACATGCGTTCTGACGCATTCTAATGCTGTAGTAGTATTAGTTATCACACGTGACGTAAAAAGCGCTTAGAATCGTTTATTTTAAGTGTTGCCATAACAGGACCCGACCCTGTGCATCAAAGTGCTGACCATCTTCATAAGGCATCGTATATATTATGTTGTGAAATAATTCTTGATATCATCGATCTCTGATATCTCAAGCTCTGCAGAGTCGTTAAACTTAGCAATATCTGCATCAAGCTTATTAATCTCCAACGTAAGTTTCTTCTTTATCGCGGTAATCTTTGCTGACGTAAACGTCTCAATCTTACCAGTACCCTTAGTTCCAGCCTTAGCCTTCGTTGCGGGATTTATTGTGTTCTTTTTGAGAATCTCTTCCCAATGAGCCAATTGCTCCTTCTTCTCACAAGCTGCGTAAATGGTATAATAATGTGTCTTCTTGGCATCCTCATAATTAAACTTTGTAATACCATTGTTAACAGCATTCAACATAAGCTTAATCTTAATAAGTGTCTCAGACATTTGCAAAATCTCATTATGCAATTGATTCAGGTCAAAACCAGAACCCATACCTGCAGCTTTAGCTTTCTTACTCATCACGTTCTCAGAACGTATAATACGCCAATACTTTGTCTTGGTCTTACAAATGTTATCACGAGTAATAATGATATCCTTTGAGCTTAATTTCATTGATTTGTTCTTATTCATACTTAGATTTGATTTAAATTAAACATGCTAATATGAATTTGAAAAAATCGTTTACCTAGTGATGTACGTGGACTTGCACCACTTGTTACCTATAGCAAAATGATTGTTTTATATAATTATGTGCTATTGTAAATACATCAGATTCCTACTATTCTCACGAACCGTAGGAAAGAAAAAACAAAATATAATAATAGGAAAATTTTAACAGTTATCCTGAAAAAGTACCTCCAGCGGGAATCGAACCCGCACAGTTATTACTAACCATCAGAGTTTAAGTCTGACGCGTCTACCAATTTCGCCATAGAGGTAATTGAGTTGGGGTAACATGTGCCCCAACACTAAAGTGAAAATATATAGTATGTACGCTTGTAATTAAACTCCTGTTTAACCTACAATAAACTATTCATAGAAATCCACACCCTTGACTCCAACTCTGATTTCGCACAATGGGTCGCCTGACCCTGGCAAACGTGCGATTTTAATACCATCCTTGGATTCAATTTTGATGTGTTTATCAATTTTATCACTAACAGAGAAGCCCTCTGTATTCAGAGGACCTTTAACACCATACCTTGCGGCATCAAATAAACGATCGACTACCATGTCGTATTTCTCTTGCATTACAGCATTACGTATTATCTCCTCACTCAAGCCTTTGAGTATCACATCGTTGACATTACGTTCTTGTCCCGCAAGAGCTGCTACTGTTCTAAGAGCAAAGTCTGCAAATGAAATTGTTGTTTCATCACCAATCAGACGATTCCACCAAAGACACCCTGTCTTTCCAAATGTGATCGAACCGTCATCATTGATGCTTACTCGACTATATAATTCCTTCTTAGACTCGTCAATCAGGTTCCGTTTGATTGTTGGATCCAAGAAAAGAATTTGTATTTGCAGTTTACTCCTCAGACTAATCTTTTTCATTAATCAACAGTTACATTTACGTGCACCTCGCTCTTCTTTTGGTCGAGCTGGCGATAGTACTCATTAACTCCGAATACGTTCTTATCGAGCGTATCCTGGATCATCTTCTTCATCTTCTCAAGGTCACTAACAAGCTCCTCGATACGACGAACCTCGTTCATGTTTGCAGGATTTAATCCCTCTGCCAACTTCTTTGCGTTAGCAAAATAGATTGTTGTCAAATCCTTCTTGTTGAGAGCATTCGTGATGTTCTCTGTGGTTACGTCTTTTGTAAACTTATCGCTTCCAATAGGACAACGTACCTCAATTGACTCACCAGCCTCATCGACCCTATTCTTGTTAATAACAATAATGTCGGTACCATCGATATCCTTAGCGAGATCGAGACCAACTATGTCAATCGGTACAATCTTGTATCGATATGGTGTTCGATTGGTAACGAGACCGTTGTTGTCGTTAGCTTCACGGAATTTCTTACCAAAGTCAAGATCACAGGCGATCTTGGTTGCTTTAAATATTCGCTTACCATAAAGCGATCCGAAGTTACTGATGTTTACGCGGTTGTCTTCTACAAGACGTACATTAATATTTACATTTTCTTTGTCCATAATAATTTATCCTTTTTGATATCGTGTTTGATTACACCCACGATAAATTATATAAAAAATCTCCTCTCAGCTCGGAGAAAGCTACAATATCACTTTAGTGAAAAAAAGTTTTCTGTTTTAGATTTATTCGTAAAGGTGCTAATGTTTGTTTTAGCCGCTTTTCCGTGTAAGTCACCATACAAGGATTCCAACGGTAGGAATAACCAAGCCTTATATAGATATATACAACATACCCTACATCTCTGTAGGAAAGCTTCGAATGACCTTTTGTACATCATGTACTAAATCTTTTTAACAGTAATTGAATTTTTTGAAATACAATTAATACACATCATCCGTCCAACGCTCTGATGTTTCAGGAATCGCGGAGGGTTCGTTGGCTGAGATAATGTGTATTATCCCACAAAAATAAAGATTGAGAATACGGTTGCCGTTTCCAAAAACATCTGCATTCTCTGATGCTGTACAGTCTTACGATACTGTTTAGGCGCATCTGCCCCTGTTCTCCCTTGTTCGGTAAAGACATTTACGGAGGTAGAACAATCAATAGTCCCGTTTCATTATCGAACGATCTCAATCTTTCAGAAGATATCACAGATCCTACGGTGGTTATTCTATGGAAAACCTTACTAAAAACCCCTTCTTGTTTATAGTGCACGAATATTGGGGATTTCAACCCCGTACATATGTATATGTTATCACCCACATATTATTTTCACGCCCTATAGAGACAGTATAGACCGTGGTGGGTTAAGTCTCCCACAGGCATACGCTTTACGCACTGCTAGTATGATTTCTCATTTTAATAATATGCTGCCTACTATATTTTCTGTACTGATTCTACCTTTCGCTTTACGCATACACTTGCGGATGTATACTTTAGGCTGGTTATCATAACGGTTGGCACTCGAACTTCCAGACCTCATTACTTCTTATTTACAACATAAGTTTTTCACTATCTGGGGACATCAATTTTTGTTAATAAATGTTAATATAAATACTTGATATGTAGTTTTGTTCCTACACCATTCTATATTAAAACTTTTCGCATATTTACTTATACTCATAATATACGCACTACTATTATATACAATAACTATCATTATTCCTTTCGGTTCTTTCCTAAATCTTTATATAGAGAATAATAGATGTTGTATACTATATTGAATATGTGTATGCTATATTTTAACATATTTTTATTGGCATTAATGTAGTTGATTACAACTGGAATGCTGCTCTTACTTAATTAACGTACGCTTTTAGAAAGACCCTCTAAAAACATTAAAAAGGCTAGTTTGGCTGTTAAGTAGCCACCTACAATTCCGCATTTCATATAATACTAGATTGCTAATGTCGAGTATTATAATTCTGTCTTCAGTCCTATGAACGCCGACTCTAGAGGCTGTGCAGTTGCCATACGCACCCAGTCATTTTACTTTTATATACCGCATAAACGACCAAAGCCTGGCGGTCTTATCTCATTATAAGCAAGTAGTTTTCTCAGCCTCAACTTTTTACTGCATCCCTGGACCCTTCTTTGGCTCAAAAGGCTGCTGAATCGAACAGCACAGATTTATTCCTGGACACTACGTTTACTGCGTAGCTTAGTCTAACTGACAATAATATGATCTTACTCACACATTACCTACTAAGTCCTTCTCTACCCTATCTTATACCCTAATAAAATTATCATCCCTTCATACGTGGCTTGGAACCATGGAACACTAGATTAAGCAATGATGTATCATATGAGATTTGGAGTTTCATATGTTTCAGCACTTGTATACGGTTACCAATGTAATCTACATCAAAATTACAAGGAGTATTAGCTACCGGTTTATTTTGCTCTTCTTGAGACTTACGCGTCTTCCTAAGCCGTTATTCGCCAGACGGTTCTCAATAACGCTGTTGGGGTTAATACAACGCTCTCCCCACTTACATATTGTTTTTCACGCAATATGTATTTCATCCTACCTTTTGAGTAATCTTGCCCTTTGAGAGGGTTAACATATTCTCGGATCAAGTTCTTTTTCGTACATAGGCTAATGAGACCTATTATATGTACTGACAGGGATGTCTACGACTGGATAACCTTAGCTATCCTCCCCCGGAGTGAATGTCGTTTCGCAGTTTATGTCTTCAGGGCTAGCTTTCCTTACAACATATTTAGATTGAGAATCACTGCAGGATTGCTCCTCACGATCCCTGGATGAAGCTATATACATTACAGGTACATACAACGTATCATGTACTGCATATGGTACTTTCACCACTTTTACATTCTCTTTATGGTTGCACACTTGTGATGTGTCTTTATAGACAGTATCACGTTTCATATGACTCAGCTGGAGATCATATGGCAATTGCCCGAATACGGGCATCACTGGTGCAGCTTGTACTGTTACACCAGGATCGGCTCGATTGTTTATTCCTACTAATAGGCCATATAGTAGTAACATTGAGCACGAAATAATCGTTGTTAACTTTTTCATTTTGATAATGATTTAAGCGATGGCTTCTTTTTTATCATGATCTACAATTACTGTAATACCATTATGCCTAGGTACTTTCATGTCAAGCTTGAGGTTATGGTTATAACCATCAATATTGAGCTTGTGAATGACTTTCCTAAGCTTCTTTTTGCCACCGATGTGAATTTCTGACATTTTGATAATGTTTTAATTGTTATTTAGGAGTTACGAACGTCTTCCAAATCTTGGAATTCCGCCCTCGTCTAGTTCGACATGCAAAAAACCCTTTATAGAAGTAGCTAACCTTCTACAAGAGTCTTTTACATCGTCGACTACAAGTTGAATATGTCTTTTCTTACGTATTTTTCGTAACTCCTTTATGCGTTTTTTGAGTCTTCTTTCTTAGCCTCAGCAGCAGCTTTTGCTTCTGCTTCGCGCATAGCCTTGATTTCCTCAGTGGTATACGCTACAAGCTCCTGAATGTTCTGCTCCCTGTAAGTATCCGTACGATCCATTATCGGCTTGAACATGTTGACAATGATTCCAGCACGCTGTACAATATTGTAATCAATATTCTTGAAGCCGCCACGAGCAGAATCAGGATAATACTGATCCTTAATACGACCATAGATCTTCTGTGCGACAGGATCCTTGTCAACATCCATCTTCTCGATAAGACTTGTTATGACCTCTGGATCTGGATTAGTTACGTATCCAAGTACATCTTTGTAGTGTTGGATAGAGTTCTTATACTTCTCAGAAACCTCCTTATAGTCCTTTGCCTTCTTGTCAAGAGCATCGAGATTCTTTTGCTCGTCAGCAATAGAATTGTTTGCTACTAGATATATAATTGCCTTAACGGCATCCGCAATGGACTGATCGTCCCATACAGGCTTCTTTGTTTCAGGGTCTGTAAGAGATTTTCTGAGAATACAGAAAGAACTGATTGGGCTCTTGTCGAGAGACGCCATGGTGATAAGACCACGTCCGATACCGTGAAGAAGAAACGTAGGCTTTACGTATGAGAATGCATCCATCAACCACTGGTCAACAGTGTAATCGTCAAACTTGAGCTTTGCTTCTGCTGCGTTTTCCGCCTTATCAGCCATTGTCATACGATACGTACGCATGAAATCAACTACGTTGGTAAGGGTTGTCTTGATATTGGACTTCTTAGGACCAACAATAAGTAAATACTGGAGAGCCTTCTTCAGATCATCCTCACTCATTGCTGCAACCTTTACTGGATCAAGTTCTGGAACTTCATCCTCGATTGCGTGCTCCTGAGCAATTTGTTCTTTAGCAGCTTTCGAAACCTTTATCTTGTCGCTCTCTACCACCACGTTTCCGTCTTTGTTTGTAGGAAGCGCCTTAATGTTTGGTAGGGTGACGCCCATCTCCTTAGCTGCTACAACCAGCTGAGGATACATTGTATGGTTAAGAACTGCGGAGAATGTAGAATCTCCATATAATGCCTCATCTGCAAGAGCTGCAATAACTCCTGCTGCCACAATAGCATTTACGCTTTCGCGTACCTCTAATGTGAACTTGCTCTCCGCATTCGGGTCTTGTCGAAAGATGCCATCTGCGAGCTTTAACAAATCAACTCGGTGATTTGCATCAAGCTTTGATGATGTTGTTCCTGCAAGGTTCTTTGTAGAAATGTCTGTAGGATTTACAGGCTTCTCCACCTTCGGATCCTCTTTCGGATTTTCTACTGTTTCTATAACTGCTGCCTCAGCTGGTGCTGCGGCCGGAGCTGCTGTCTTATTTACTTTCTTTGTAGTCTTTGTCTTAATGTTTTTACTTTTCTGTGCCATAATTTTGATAATTATTTAAGCGTTAATAAAATTGTTTATTAAAAATAGTTGATGGTCCTGGAATCGAATTTTAGATTCAAGACGAATCAAAGATGAATGGAACTAATCCATCATGATAAAGAAAAGTTGTATTTAATGTTTTGCGTAGAGGTTTTTCTACAGCTGTATTATAAACAACTGTACGTGTCTCAACAGAAGGAACTATCTCTTCATTGTTCGTTGGAACCATGAATTGTGCAATGGGCATATTGCACGACGTCATATTCTGTGAAACACTCTCTACGTTAACTTTCTTATCACTTTTCATATTGGCAGCAATAGAACCGCCAACGAATCCTGCCATCATTGAAATGACAAGAGACCAGAACAGTTTGTTACTCTTGTTGTAACGAGCAATCAAGAATATACCTACCATTCCGATAATAAATGTAAGTAAATTTAACATAGTTTTAATTGTTTTTTGAGGTTATTGCGAGTCCTGTATAGATATGACTTTATAGTTCCTACTGGTACATTCATCGCTTTACTAATTTGGGCTACTGTCATACCACTTTCGTAGTATAATTTGACAACCTTTTTATTTGTTTCTGGCAAACTATCAAACATCTCTATAAGATTCGTGTATGTTAAACTGCGATTCTCATCAGCTACATTACTAATGTTCGATAATTGTATACCGTTTTCTTGGTCGTCAATAGATATTGCTTTGTTTTTCAACGTTCGCAAATAATCTATTGCAGTATTTTTTGTTAAAATTCTCAACCATCCTCCAAACGAAGAATAGTCTGTGAATTTTGAAAGTTTTTGATATACTTTTAAGAAAACAATATTAGACAAGTCTTTCGCCTCATCCATATCATTTAAATATTGATACAACAAGCTTATTACAAACTCCTTATATTTATAGTATATCATGTTGAATGCGGATTCTTTACCCGCTTTGGCATCTTTGATTATCCCAATTTCTTCTGGAGTAATTTTGGGTGTATTCATAATCAAACAGTTTAAAATGGCAACTCTTCTATATTCAGAATATATATTTCTGAATTTATGTTATCTTTAAGATTTGTAAATATTTGTACATTTTCATAGTCTGTCAAGTTGTCTACTTTATTCAACATACTTGCAGCGATGCGCAATTTTACAAGAGTTGTAATCTCGTAATCTAAACCGAGGTTGAGTATTATGTTTTTATTAACCCAACATAACCATTCACGCAACCTGGGATTCATTATTGTTTTTATTTTAGGAAATGGAGATATACATACAGAACTTTGTTCTATATCATACTTATAAGAATCCTTCATACGCCTTATCTGGCTATATTTATCTTTCAACGATAAATCTCGGTCTAGATAGCACTCAAATGGACCATTAAACAACATATGAACAATTGTCAAATTTGTTAAGTAATTCGATTACTTGGTCCATTGGAACTTTATATTCGTACATGAGTGCTCGAATAATTTTGGATGATGAAACTCCACTTTGTACCATACGATAATACTTACTACGCAAAGTAAGCAACTCTTCAGTACCAAGGTCCAAGTTTCCATCTGTTTTAAAAGATGTTTTTGGAAACATGTTTGTATTTATTCCATCTAACTTAGTAAAGTTCCATTTTTCGCTAAATAGCAATATACTATTTATGACTTCTTTTGGAGCTTCCTTGAGAGTATTCCCCGTGATAAGCGAGGTCAAATAGATCGATTTACCCAACTCTAAAGCTGGATACATACCAGTAATCTTTATCAAGACTACATCATAATCACGCTGGGCTATATATAAGCCAGGTGATTCCGGAAAACCTTTACTGTTCATAATAAATCTGAATGTTTAAACATGAATTTATATAATTTTTCATCAACTTGCACCCATTTATTTCTGAACTCTTTTTCTGATAATGAACGAATATCTTCTTTCATATATAAGCTATTTCTAGCAAACCAGAAAACCCACGATTCGACATTTTTCCAGAATATATATTTTTCTGGATCATTTGCTCGAATGCATTCATCTCGTGTAATAGTCTCCATGAATGAACATCTTATACCATTATTATCACGATGTCCTGCAATAAATTTACACATTTTTGGTTTATATTTGTTATCAATCCTACGAATGTGTAAATCATAAGCTAGATCTATCCATTTTGTTTTTACTTGACACCATAATAGTGCAAGGTTCCAAATTGGGATCAATCGATCCTTTAACATTCCTTTATATCCCTTCATATTCGTATTAATTTGAAGAGAAGCAGGGATTCGAACCCCACAACTCCTTATTAGTACTTCTCTTAACCATCCTGTTCTGTTAGCTGACTCAAGGAATTGTCAGGACTCATACTTACGCTACGTGAGTATAGTCAACAATGTTATTGTTCTGATTTATCGATTTCTGAAATCTCGTATTTACCTCCTCTATCTGTCAAATCCAGTCACGCCCGATAGACAGTTTTAAGACATGTCTAGGTCCACTCTTCTCTGCGTGGACGTGGAGGGATTCGACAAAATCTTCAAGTTTTGCAACCATTCTTATCAGCTCCACGTCATATAATTATGGAAAAGATAAAAAAGTATATGCAAAATAGAAAGTTGATAACTTTCATTTGCGATTATTGTGGAAAAGAGGCAGTAAAACCTGTCTCTGAGTACAATAGAAATACAAAACTTGGTAGAAGAAATTTTTGTTGTAGAAGTTGTTCTATAAAATACGCAAATAAAAATAAATTACACAAATTTACAGACAAATGTCATGAACATCTTTTAAGTATATGCAACAATCGACATGACGAATACACCGGATTCCGTTATATTCTTAGAAATGTCAACAAAAGATACAAAGACGTAAATATCGATTTGGAATATTTAAAATCCTTGTGGCAATCTCAAAACGGAATATGTCCTTATACTGGTATTGAATTAACATTACCAACATATAAAAAACATAAATTCTATTTTAATTGTGCATCTTTAGATAGAATTGATTCTTCTAAAGGTTATATTAAAGGAAATGTTCAATTTATAGCATTACCTATAAATTTAATGAAATCTACAAAATCTGATATCGAAACAAAACGATTTCTGAAACAAATTTCTTCATACACTTCACGTTTCCGTGAAGATGAGACTATCTCTTCACCTGATAAGGTGTCGGACGCTTAATCTGGTAATTAAGAAGACTTTACTTCTCCAGTAGTCGTTGCACTTTCAGATAGTGTACTATCCGCTTAGCTCAGGGTTGGCATGGATATAAATCTTTAGCTTTCCTTGAATTCATCCGATACGGGCCCGTTGACCCTCGTCCAAATAGATTATCTCATACTCAAACGATTTCATTTTGTACTATGAAGAATTGATCAGACTCTTCATAGTTATGTATTACATTAATACCACAATATACACAATACTAATATCATGAGTTAGCTACTCTCAATCTATTTATATTATATACATTGTGGTATTTCTGTTATACATAAATATTTTTAGTTGCAATTATGTTCTGGTTCTAAGACTCTTGAACGTTGCAAACGTTTACACTTTGACAGTCATTTGGATGCTTTCAGTCCTCATCGGATCCTACTAACATACGACTCAATGGTTCTCAAATGTTAATTGCTTGATCTAGTGACATATAGTTTATTCTCCCTATGTTGAGAGTCTTTTTCCCACACGGTTCTAAGACTCATTTAAGCGTCAATGTTAATTCATTGATATTTACTCATGATCTAACCGCCCAGCGCCTTACAAGATTCCATGAGCATATAAAAGTGACTGATTCGAGATTCTGCACTTTGGAATTTGTGGTTTACCATCTTGTACCGTAGATTTGTTTATCCCAAGTATTATCGTAACACCAATAGTTGGGAAACTTTGTCTGCAGTTCCTTTACTTCCTCCTGGAAAACCTTATCCGCTTCTTTGCGGTCTTTGTTGGCTTGCTCCTTCAACTCGTCACGTTTCTTCTCATACTCCACCGGAGTAAGAGTTCCAGGTACAAACGTGCCCTTTTCGTCTTTCTTGCCTACAAGACCAAACAGGAGTTCCTGTGTGTCAGTTGCAAGCTTCTTGTCAATCTTTGCCAAACGGCGCTGATTGCGCAGACGAAGAACAGTCTTCAAATTGTTGTACTCGGCCTCCTTGATTGCAGCTTTAGCTGTACGAATCTGGTCCTCTTCCTTAGACTTTGCAATCTCTTCGAGAGCTTTCTCGTTAATTGTTTGAGAAATGAGGTTGCCTTTCTTTAAGTTCTCGAATGTCATATCGAGATTGTCTACTGTTGTTGTTGAGCTTGCCTGTGCTGCTGCTGCAGCTTCATTCTTTTTTGCCATTTTGATAATGTTTTAAATTGTTAATTAACTTGCTAACCTATCTATATGATCGGGTTAGTAACGATCGTCTTTTATAGGGTTGGAACATATCCAACCTCCTAAAATCTTTTTTGTAACAGGTCTATTTTCGCCAAATGATTGGCAATATACACCTTTTGGTATACTCATCAAAGCTTTTTTAGCTTTTACAGCTTCTTGCTCCAATGGATACCAACAAGAAGTGAACAATTTCTTCTTGTTATCCTTTACTCTTGCATATACATCTACTCTATACATAATCTGAATATTCGTCTTCTTCGTCGATTTCGTCGAAGATGTGTTGTTTACTTTGACGTTTATAAGGTTTTACCTTAGCGCGTCGTTCTGCTCTCTCGTAAGGATCGTAGTTAATACGATCATTCCTTGATCTTGCCATAGTTGTCGAATACTCTGTTATATATTTGTCTAACAATGCTATCTATCTCTTTTGTATAACCATACATCTCGCATAGAGATGTAGTACGAGGTCCTCCTTGTCCCAATATTTTTATTGCTTCAAGAAGACGTTTGTCACGATCAGTTAGACGTGATTCCATTCTTCTTTGGAGAACCTGTGTTATCAACGTTGATAGATAAATTGTAAACAACATCGGTTGTTCTGCAATTGTAACAAACTCTGATAATTCCTTTATGGCATCATCACATTTCTTACATTTGAATGCAGCATCATTACGATGTACAACAGCGGGTATAATTAGCTTTGCTAATTCGTTTGAGTCTAAGGCATATATTTCAACACCTTCAACATTAGCTTCAGCCCAAGTAGAAATCTCCCTTGTGATTCTACTTAACACGTTCTCAGGTACTTCATTTCCCTGGAACATGATCACCAATACTCTATTCTCTTTCATAATCCGTAGAATCTGGTTTTACATTGGTCATTTCTGTAGCATCCGCGTCTAGGTATTTGTAAACCTTGTCATAAGATTCTTTATATTCGGTCGCTACCAATTTCCTTGTAATATATCCATATTTAGCATGTACAACGTTTATAATCCGTTCTAGTTTGTGAATCGGCACGTGTTGTATAATGCTATCTTCTTCAGATTTGTTTTGCTCCGTTATAACTGAAGCAATGAAAGAGTCTTTGTCGCTGTACCTTACGTCACCTATCTTTTCAAGACAGGCTTTCACATAAGCGACATCTTCTGCAGTAATAGCTACAGCCGTACTGTCTGCATCTTGTTTATGCCCACTGCGATGAGTGCAAGATGTAATTGTTAACACTGCGGCCATGATACACATGACCCAAATAATACTTAATTTTTTCATTTTGATAATGATTTAAAATTTAAATAATGTTAATTAACTCTATTGTATAGCCATCAACTTTCGTTTTGGACTTTGGACCAACACGGAAAGAATACCGTGGTAGTTTTACTATACAACGGGAGTGTAGTTTGATACTACACCCCCTTTGTTTTACTCTCTAGGAAAACAATCTTTCCAATCTAGATCATTAATATCGCATTTAACTATTCTCAATGCTTCGTTAAAGCCATCTCTGAATGCTTTCTTATATTCTTCTGATGGAGATTTTTTAGTATTCGTATCCATACTTTTCTCTATATTGATTATATTGTTCTGGACTTAGAAAGTAATTCTCATTTTCTTCAGAACATTCATACATGTCTGAATCTATTTCGTAATCGCTTTCAGATAACACACACTGCCAATCGGAATGGGATAGGTCATATTGACCTAATTCCCAGCCGTTGGTTTTACAAATAGCTTTAAGCTTCCTTACGTCGGCGTGAAATCTTCTTCGTGCCTGTTCGTCTGCTTTGTACATTCTCTTCATACGGAAAATGATTAGTTGCGCAACCATATACAATCTTCGAGATTTTTTCTTGGGATTCGATAAGACCATTCCACAAATCTATTGCGACTCTTATGGATTTCATTACCTTCTCAGCAAGTTTTTTGTTTTGAATACCGAGAAAACGAATTTGCAAGATATTTAATTCTACGTCGTTGAGTGATACGTGAATTGTTTCTACACCTTTGTATCCGGTTTCGATCATTGGTGCTAAAACGAGTTGAACGAAATCAGTAGTGTTTTTTACTGATCTTTTGATAATTTTGTTCATTTTTGAATAATTTTGAAATTTAGGAAGTCATTTTTTGCACCTCCATATGAAGTGCCTTTGTATTTAATAACACGAGAGAGAACACCATCCTTTTTACGTTTGAGGATAGCGAGATTACATGAACATTTGAGTTCGCAACATAATATCATATAATCAACTATGGATTTAGAAACTGGTATTGCTTCTGGGCAATCTTGATATTTGTATATCATGTAGTTTCTTTTCTCCAACATATAAACGGTTGTTACATTTTTGTTGATTACTGGTATTGTATCGTATGAAACTGTTGGTTTTACAGTTCTATACGATTGTGCTGAGCATTTTACAGCACACGCTATCAATAGTATTACTATTAATAGTAACAAGATAAACACGTTAGCACGTGTCTTCTCGTATTTTTCGTCTTGCGTTTTCATTTTTTGAAACTAATTTTATTGTACATGAAAATGGAACACTTGGAACAGATTGTGAACATAGTTCTAAACACGGATTATGTTTAGAAATATTGCATTCTTTTATGTAATATTCGATCAAATCGCATTTAAGACACCCATCTACCTGTCCCGACTTTACTGCTTGCCATAACAAACCGTTGTAGTTAAATACTTGTCCTGGTTTTAATTTTTTCATAATCAATTCTCATAATATCACTTAGTTACAATAAACTTACCACGCCAATCGTTATATAACCTATTAAGAGCTTTTGCACGTATTAATGCATTAGTTCCATCAAGATTATCGAAAAGCTTCATCGAACACCCGTCGTGCTTAAAATATACTTTCCAGCACTTGTCATTCCACTTACTCTTCTTCTGCGGATTGTTTACCTGATTCTGCATACGCAGCTTCGAGGGATGTTTCGTCGTATTGCTCATTGTCTGCTATCCAATTTAAATTGATTAATACTTCATCATGACAAATATCGTATGGCTGACCACGATACATATTGAGAGTGTCTTGAGTTACGCTTTTATAACGTCCCTCAACAAATGTTCCAGGTACACGTGGCTGAATGTCGCAAAGTTGGTCATTCTTGTCGAACAATGCTTTCACTGTGTACTTTCCGTCTTTTGAAATTGCTACAATTGATTTGCGCTGTTTCATTTTATTACCCTTGAGCTGGGATTTTATTTAATGCTCTTAATTCCTGTTTCTACAGGCAATATTCTCATTTTAACCAGTGCTACTATTATTCACACAAATAGAGACCTAAGGACGTTCGCTTGCTGCTATTATAGCAATCATTGCCATTATTCCTATTATTGGTAGTATTATTGCTACAAACGGGTGTATTAATGCACCTATTACAGATAATGCTACAACAATCGAGGATATAACAAATATGCTTATAGCAAGCATGGCGAATACTCTAAAAAATGTCTTCCAATCAAACATATTATTACAATTATTGTTCCAAACAGGGAATCGAACCCTTATTAGTGTACATCTAACAAATCCCCATCTACATATTGTAGTGGATTGTTTGGATCCCGCGTCTTTCCGCGTGTCTTGGTACCTTTATTACTGTTCAACGTTCACCTTTAACATCTATTAGCTTTGCAAGTACTAATAGCATAATAGGATTTACAGACTTACAACTGTCAATGGTCGTTTTAGTAATAAAATGCAAAAACTACACTATCTTCACAGACCATGTAGTTACGGTAACAGACTTGAAAAATAACATCTATTTGCGTCAGGCTGTCAGGACTCGAACCTGAAATAACAGAACCAAAATCTGTTGTGTTCCCAATTACACCACAACCCGTCAAAACACACACCTATTTTCACAAACAAGTGTATGCCCATTTTTACAACTATGTTTAATTTTAAAAATGTAAAGAATATGACAAACTTATTATCCTGTTTATATCACACGACGCATACGCGTTTCGTCTTAATTTTCAAAGACTCATCAGGTGTGTTGTAAATACATCTATTCTCACGAACCGATGTATTCTTAAAAAAACATGACAAAAGTTATTTTTTATTACCGATACTGTCGATTCTTGCACTTTTGTACCAAAAATCAACACCATCGTCAGATTCATCAAATCCGTCTCCGGTTGAATCTACTTGGGTAACATAAATAAGAATAGCTGTTTTTCTAAATTCTTCGTAGGCATTTATAAGCTCATTCTTATGTTTAAGCTCTGTTCTCAAACTGTCTTCAGTAGTATGGTAAGAACTACATGAAGATACTATAGCACTACAGAATAGTACCAAGATGCCCACAAGTATTATTGCAAACATCATCGCAATTTCTTTTAATTCTTTCATCTTGATTATGATTTAGTTTCATATAAATAAGTCAGAGTTACTTCCATTTTCTTTTACTCAAAGAAAACCGAAGAACTCCTTCACAAAGAATGCATAAAGAATTGAAGTAGTTTATACACATACTCGGGTTAATCAGCACTCTTTTTGTGCTATTAAGAGCGATTGTGCGTATACTTGTATAGTATCACAATTTAACGCTCTATTGTATTCAGCATATGCTTCTTCAAAACTCTGTACTTGAGCTACTGTTTTTCGCTCATCATACCATCTGACAATTCTAAATTCCATAAAGAATGGGCAGTTTATGCACATGCCCAGGTGTTTGTGTTAAATTGCAGGAACTTCGGTAGTTACTTCTGTTTCAGGGATGTTATTAGGCACGTTCATGCCTTGAACATCTGTTAATCCGTACTTTCGTAGTTCATCTTCATTGAAGATTGCACCATTCTTTTTCGCATCACGAATACTATACATTTGACGTATCCGTTGTTCTGCAACATCTTCTGGACGTTGGTTTGCGAGAAAGTTGTCTGGTTCTCCGAAGGTTTGACAGAGAACTTGAAACGATGTGAATAATTTTACCGTATCTGAGTTTGGATTGCAAACCCATGTTCCAGCGGCATGTCCATTTAATTCCTGTGAGTACTTCATACACATAGGAACTGGTAGCTTGTAATCAACAAGCTGGCAAGCTTTTATTAATGTCAAGTCTTTCTTACGAGGACCGTATGACATCAATTGTTCAATCTGTTGCTCTGTAAGGACGTATTTATTATCCTTAGCATTTGCAATCAGAGTGTTTACGTCTGCTTTTCCATTATCGGACATAACGTTTAACACTGCGTTCTTCAATGTCTCATTTGAGGCCTTACCATCATTCTGGTAAGTCTGCCATATCTGCATTGCGTCGAAATCGACACATACAAGATGACAACGAAGAACATACTTATCGGTCTCTTGCTGACGCTGTCCATTTGCATCAGCCTTTTTACGTGGATGCGAGACCTCAATTCTGTCCACGTAATAGTCGAAAATTTTTGCCATAGTTATTGCAATTTTAATGGTTTGGCTATATATTAATTACAGTCTTTCCTGTGAGTCAGGTATAAAAAGCACGATATAGGGTTGGAGAGAAAATAGTCCCCCCCAATCCATATTATCATACAACCTTTGAGCTTGTCGAACAAGCATTGTCGCTATACCAAAGCGACCGAAGGTCGAATCTTTGAAAAAGTATAAATTAGCCCACACACATGAGCTTGCCGAATATTCATTCCGTAAAGACTCCGAGCGAAGCGAGGAGGGAAAGCTTAGTTCCCCTCGTCGCAATCTATGCCATCATAGTCAAACCATGAATCGGCATATTCTTCGGCGTATTCTTGATATGTCATAATGGTGTGATTTGGTTACAATTAAAAAGAGCAGTTTATAGTCATGCTCAGGACTATGTTAATAACACCACATGTCGTACACTCATGTGGTGGCTGTTCATAATGGTAAGTTATGAATCAGCATTGATTACCAACCTTCATACCGTCTGCAGGAAGTATGTTAGTTGTCGGCTCAGTATGTATAGCCGATGGTAATTATACGTCTTACATACAAGATATATTCCATAGTTGTATCACGCTGAGTTTAATACCAGGTGTTAGGAGGAATTGTATATCAAAGACGACACAAAGTTTTACCATACTTTGTGATTAACCAAATTTGCCCGTCTTTCCGAGCTGCCATCGCACTGTGGACTCCTCAACTGGTCCACCCCGGCGAATCGGGTGGCAGTAGGGCCGATCTTTTTTATCTGACGGCACAGATTAGTCGACAGCATGGCTGGTCGCGACAGACCGATATGCTTGATAAGCCGGTCAAACCTCTGAAAGAGTTTAAATTAGCCCACATGAGGCGCAGCAGAGCGAGCGAAGCGAGCGATAGATGAGTAACAAACCAAAGCCCTCATAAGAGGGCAATGGTTTATTTGAATGGCCATTGGCGTAGATACTGGATAAAGGCTATTGTGCCACCTATTGCGAACATGGCTGCCATTATGTACAGTATAATACTGTCCAACGTTGTTGGAAGACTACAGCATACAAGCATGATAGCTATAGCCCATGAGCATGCACCGCATACCATGAGCAACATACACTCTACAAAGTTTCTCATTTTAGTTTGTTTTAAGTTAATAATAAAGAAAAGGTTGCCTTTTGTCTACACGTTGGGAGGCATAACCCAACAACCAATCTACACTATACGTTCTGATCTGCAACATTTACAGCGAACACTTTTATGGTGTGATACTCACCAATCATGTTCTTCTGAATGTATGCTGCAAACTCAGGATTCGCAAAGATATCAGCTACACTAGCATAGAGCTGTGTGTAGCGATGATCCCAGCGACCGTCACGATTGCGTGTAGATAGGCGAAGCTGATATTTCACCATATCTTTACATTTTTAATTCGAATCGTTTTAACGATCCAAATTAGCTCACTCAGCAAGTTGACCTGCGGGGGTACTTTACCGTCTTGAGCAGCCCAGGGAGGTTGAATTTTAGTGTTTCGCGTTTTTACATACACTACAATGTTTCGCGTTTCTATACTCACAAAAAAATAAAATTTTAATTTTTGTTCTCACGTAAGTGCGCAAACAACGAAGTTGTGACATAAAAAAAATCGAGATCAGCTAAACTGACCCCGATCCCTCTTATTAAAGTTTACGTAAATACCAACCTATTATAGCTATTATAAATAACATTATGAGGATGCCTGTTGTTACCAATATTAATTTACATGTCATCATCTTTTTTATCCTCATCCTTAAAGAGTGTCCTATGTAATACTATAATAGCAAATATGACACTCAATGTTTGTAACACTGCAGATATGTATTGCCCTGTTTCTGGAGTTATAATCATATCTTATCATTTAAGCTTGTTAGTGTAATTATCAGTCCTATAAAAAGACCTAATGCTATCATTTCCATTTGTTGTATATATATTTATGTAGTTTATATATTATTGTGGGCAATATTGCTAGTATCACCCACAGTATTATTAATTTAAAACATCCAATCATGATTATAACGCTTAGAATATATCTCTCGAGCTAATTTACGCATATCCGGGTGTGCCGAATTAGGGCAACGTAGGTTGAAGAAATTATCCCAATCGCTATCAAAAGCGGTTACTATAACCTCTGTTTTTAAGGCATTTGGGAGTATTTGGCGTGCTTCTTGCGGTTTTAACCCTTTGTTTATAAATAAAGTATAATAATCTTCAGAATTTTGTAATGACCATAGAAAATTGTCTTCTATACCGTTATCTGCGGCATGTTGGATGCGCATTTGTTCAAGATCGCACCAATCACCATCCCAATATACGTAATTTCCTTCTTGGAGCTTGTTTTCTAACCATGTTGGGATTATAAAAGTTAATTCGTTATTGAATTTGTCCTTATTATAATTGCAATATCTTGTAGATTCTTGTGCAAATGACATTGTTCTATGGCGTACGAGCTCGTGACTAACTCCCCTATCACATATGAATCTGTACGTTCTTCTTTGTTTATGGTATTCCGTCTTGTCAGCAACGTATTTTAGGTCATCATACCAGTTATTTTCTACAATTACTCGGTAATTTGTTGTTATATAATACGTACCATTTTCAAAGGCAACTTTACTATATTTGTTATTCATATATTTCATCGGGGTTTGTATATCGTGAGTTTCCTCTAAATCTACAGTCATATAGACTGTTCCGTGTTCAAGCATGCTATAATGCTTACTATTTATCATTCGTTCTACAAACTCCTCACAACTTTCATCAGTTATTTTATCTTCAGATTTATAACATGTTCTACCGGCTATTTCTATCATTTTTTTAATGCCTGTTAAACCGTTTTGTTGTGTAATTTCTTCTACTTTAGAATTAATCAATCTCATATCCAAATATTTACTTTATTATCATCTACTCCGCAATCTACAGCTTTATATATCTTTCCTGCATATCCCATACCATCATCTTCTATAACCTCTATGTGTTTCTCTAATATATCTTTAGATATATTATCTGTTGGGATTTTCAGTACTTTTAACAAATCTATTACACGTATTTGGTATTCTGGCCATCCTTGGAAATCATATCTCACCGGATTGTCTTGTGTAATCAGAGATGTTGTAGTCTCCTGATTTATAACGTCTATTTTCTCTTTCGGTTGCATCTTTTATAGCTTTAATCATCCTCGGATCCTTTAAATAATCTATTAATTTTTTCGCAGTCATTGTAGTTAAGTTTGATACTTGTGTGTTTAACATATTTGTTACATGTGGTAGTTTGTGGTTCTCCATCTACTATTTGTTTGAGTTCATACAATCTGTTATTCATATATTCATTATATTTAGCTCTCGCATCACGTTTTTCACGCTTTGTTTTATAATATAATATACAATCTAACATTTGTTCTCCGTTTACGCATCCCCTTGCAAACACATTGCATATATTTTGGAGAAATGTTATCAATCCAGATCTACCTGTTTTTTGCTGTATTTTACGTAATTCATCTAACGCCTGTTTATAATATATATTGTCCTCGTCATATACTGGGGAATTGCCTCCCAGATACGCTGCATTTACAGGGGTTCCGTATATTATGAAATATTTACATGTATCTGTAATAGGTGTGTATGTATGATATAAACTTAGATAATCGGCATAATATAATACAGCATTTAAGCTCACGGCTTTTAAGAAATCAAAATCTCCCATATTGTATATAATCTAACATTAGAAAATCGGCAGACGTACCAGTAGATTTATATTCTTGATTGTTCTTCTTTGCCCAATATTTTGGAGAAAAGTGGAATAAATTTACAAAAAACCTCTTTATTTTTTCAGTTGTTGTTGGTTGCCATGTAAAATCCATAAACTCCCAATTCTTTTGATCTATTGTAGGATCTTCACAATCTATAATCTTATGCCACGGGTGTTTAACATATCCGCCGCAGAATATTAGATTTGAATATCTTTTAGAACACTCTTTAAAAAAGTTCTTAAACCAAGAATAATCTCTATCTTCTTCTGTTTTCTTGTTTTCTAAATTTAGTTGAATATAAACAGGATCGTCTTTCGTAGACTTTTCATTAAGCCAGGCAAGTACTTCTGTTACATAGATAAAATACGTAATTAATCCATGTGCCGATTTTACATCATAATTCCTACTAACACCAAAATATTCTCTTCGAATACGTATGTCAAATAATCTTACTCCGTATTCATATTGCCCAATTACATCCATCGATTGACATTTTGATGTAAAGTTTATCAATTTTCCCCACCATCTTTGTGGTTCTGCGTAACTTAAACTATTATGTGATGCTAATTTCATATTATTTCTTTATAAAAGTTGTGTATATACATTTTGCAGCCCATCCTACTAAATAGGCATCTGCTTCTTGTGAATCTACTGTTGTAGGTAGTCCTATATCCTCAAAGATAGATTGTTTTACATGTTCTGCTTCATGACAAATATCACCTATATAATCTGCCATACTATCAGATTTGTAACCTATACAAACTAGAATTACCCAATCTTTGGTTTTCTTATCGATAGCGTAGAATGTAAATGTTTCACTTGAAGGATCCCATTTATCAGATATTTCTGTACCACTTCTTGTAGTAAAACGATCTCGTAAATCCTTCAGCGTACAGTTCTTACAAACATATAATATCCTTGGATATATTACAGGATCATACTTATCAAGTATTTTCTTTTGTTTCTTTTTCATATATAGTCTATAATATTATATAGTTTATAGTTATATAGGGTTATAATATTACTGGTCTATTTATATATTTCTACTTGAACTACCTTATTAACCCCCTATAGTCCCCCTTCTTTTCCTTCTTTTTACAAATATATAACGTAAAAATCATAAAATAGTTGCATAAATATAAAAAATTTTATCGTAATGCAACCAAGTGTGGTTGTTTTTCCGTTATGCCTTTGTAAACCACGAAAAGTGAGGAAACTTAAAAAATTAACAATATGAATAAGACATTAACAGTAATAAAGCCGTACGGTTGGATGGAGCCGGGTGAAATCTTTGAGCTCTCTGCTGATGGCAAAACTTATGTAAATACTCATACAAACGAGTATTCATCAACACTCAAAGACGCAGATATAAATAGCAAAATGGTTACGGAGTACTCTATTTCTAAAGATTTTGCAAAAGATCTAATATCCAATGGTATCTTGGATGATGGGGAAAAGAAAGAGGGTCGTAATTTCGTAAATGTGTTCGATACAATGGACGACATGCTCGATACATATCAAAAGGATCTCGATAATATCGATACAGATATGAAGGATTCTCCAGCATGTTTGAAGATTGAGAAAGAGACAGTTCTTCGTAATTTGATTAAAACATTGTCATACCTCAGATCACTTAAGAAGTAATGAATAGTATCAAAGTAACAGATCAGACAAAGATTGCTACAGATGTTAGTGATCATATAAAGTACGAAACTCTTACTAAGTTTCTTGTAAAGCCGCTTCCTGTAAAGAAAGTAAAGAAGGAATTCATAGTTCCAATACCTGTAGATAAAAAGCCGAAAAAGGACAAAGAGGGTGTAGAGGCTATTGATTTCAACGGCACAAAGAAAGAAATAAAGGAAGTTGATTGTGATTACAGGGAAGGTATTGTATTGAAAGTACCACATCAGTATAAAGAGAGTGATATTCTCGTTGGAGATACAATCGCATACCCGAACAGAGCTGCTCAATATTTCGATCTTGTTAAAGATACACAGATTGTAAATATATACGATGTTGTAGCAGTAGTTCGCAATTGACAAAGCTTGTAAACAACTAGCTAAAGACTTGAATGAGGATGTGAATACAGTACATAACATTGTAATGTTTCAATTTAGACAAATCGTTGAAAAAATGAAAGATCTAGATAACACTGAAGATATCCTATTAAACAAATTGTTCAAGTTTAAATTAAAGACAAGATATAAAAATAATAAATCTTTAAAATATTGTTCACATGAAAGTTAATATTATAACAGAGAATGAGTGTTTTAACATGGACAGCGAGACTGGAAGTGTTGTTCGCAATACAAATGTAAAGTGGGATTTGACAAGTCACTTTTTTTATATTGAGCAAGATGGTGCATTAAAGTTACCGGGAGATGGCGATTATGTGGTCGACTTTGATCCAAACGAGGTGAAAGCAGGAGACCTTATATTTGTATCTTATAGATTAAATGGAAAGACATATATTATCCTTCTCAAGAACGATAAGTTTACAAAGCTTATAAATCTCTTTAAAGAAGAGCGTAACAAACGAAGAGAAGAAATCATAGCAGCAAAATCAGCTTCATGCAGCGACTGTGATGAATGCCGCGATTCAGGTGAATGTTAAATTTCTAGTGAGGATTAATATTATGAGTACAAAGAAGACAAAGAAAAACGAACCTAAGGTTTTGACAGTAGACCTTTCGAAGATAAAAACTATCACAGGTGCATATAAAGAATTTGCAATCGCAAAATATAAGATGCTTCGTGATGTAGAACAGCAGATTATATCTATGTATACTGTTGATTTGTATTTCAAAGACTTGGCAAACATGTTCTATAGTACAATAATGGATGAATTGGAACCTGCGAAAGTTGTTCCTGAAAAGAAACCAACAAAGAAGCCAAACATCTTTAAAAGATTTTGGAACTGGGTTACTCGCAAGAAGTAACAATAATAAGTAATCTTGGAGGATATCAAATCTCGGGTTCGATTCCCGAATTACTACTTCATTGTAAAATATTAAAATTTATGCATTCGGGTTCTAGGAAATGCATCCCGTTGAATAGCGTTTCCGTCATTGCCCTATGGTGTAACGGTAGCACAGAAGGCTCTTTTGTCCAATGAATAATTGAATATATAATGGAAAATAAAATATATAAACTCTCGGACGAACAGTTTGTAGAGTTGCTCAAGAAAAGTTCAAATATATCTGAAGTATTATTTAAATTAGGATATACTGTAAAAGGTAATTCGTGGGGATATTCTCAGATCAAGAGAAGAATGACAGATCTTAATTTAGATTTCTCCATATTTAAAGGAAAACAGTGTATCGCCAAGAATAAATTAACCAGGATCATAGATCCAAAAGATATATTAAAAGAGAATTGTAAGCATCAGCGTACAGTATTAAGGAGATACATAATCAAAAATAACTTAATTCCGTATAAATGTGCAATATGCGGTTGCACAGAATGGCAGGGAAGAACTTTAAGTTTGGAACTCGATCATATAAATGGAATTAATAATGACAACAGATTAGAAAATCTTAGATTTTTATGTCCTAATTGTCACAGTCAGACTTCAACATATGGTAGTAGAAATCAACAACTTAATAATTCTGAATATGATATTTCAGACGAATTAAGAAAAATAGTTGAAGAAAAATACGATGAAGTCAAAAATATTAAAAAAGTATCGTCAATACTTGGAATACGTAGATGTGTTGTTACAAAAATAGTTAATGAATCTGGCCAAAAACATTCTAATCAGAAATATATAATAAGGTATGATAAAAATTGGAATGAATTAGCAAGATACGGATCTCTTGTAGAAGCTGCAAAAGCTTTAATAGAGAATGACGAAGTTAAAACAAAACGTGTGAAAACATGTACAAGAACTATTATGTACAACAAAGATAATTTTTGGTTGAACAGTCATTGGAAAATATTGGATGGTAGTGGGATAATAAATAATCCACTATTAGAATCTTCTCTAATTGACTCGGAAGACAATGTTGACGAGGCGCAAGCGAAAGCAGCGTGACAGACTGAACGAGAAGACTGATCTTAGGATTGGATGCAACAGTCGAGTTTTAGAACCCTTTTAGTCTGGGTTCGAATCCTAGTGGGGTAACTATTAAAAATAATAAAAAGCATATATGGAACTGAAATTTAAAAGATTGAACGATAAGGCTATTATGCCAATTAGAGCTCACAAAGGTGATGCTGGACTAGATTTAACATGTACGGAAATTGTACCTGTACGCAATGCTTGTAATCAACTTTTGTTGGAGTATCATACAGGTCTCGCTGTAGAGATCCCAGAAGGTTATACAGGTCTCTTGTTTCCACGAAGTAGTGTATTCAAGACATCCTTGATACAATCTAACTGCGTTGGTGTTATCGACAGCGGTTATCGTGGAGAGATTAAGGCAATCTTTAGAAACACTACGGATGTTATTCCTGCAGTATTTCAAGAAGGTGAAAGATTTTGTCAATTGGTAATTGTACCAATTCCAAAGATCGAAGTAGTCGAGGCATCAGAATTAAGTGAAAGCGATCGTGGTGAAAACGGTTACGGTTCCACAGGAAAAGACAATATTAGCGCAGAGCAACCTGCTGACGACGGTCAGACAGAGACTCCAGCGGCTGATACACAAGAAAGTGTAACTGAGACAGCTAAGTAAACCGGTTACTTGCTGTATTGATAAGGGAGCATTCTAATTGGGATGCCCCCTTATCGTGTTTATATTAAAATGTAAATTATGTTTGATATACAAGGTAATAAGATTATATTAAAAACAGACGAACTTGCAATTCCTCCGTTCAAGGATTATTACAATAACGCAAAAGATAAATCAAAAGCTATACAAGATATTGAATTTGTAATATGGCGTTATAGATGGAATACTCCATACGAAGCATATCCTGAAAAAGAACGTACATATAGGGTTGCAAAAGATGTTTTTAAAGACGAACATTATGAACCAACAGCGGAGATAAAAGAATTGGCAAAACGTTTCAATGAGTTTCAAGAAACACCTATGACACGATTGCTTACATCTTCAAAACATGCTGCTGAGGCGATAATGAATGTGATGAATGAGTATTCACAAGAAGACCTTGATATAGACACTGCAACTAAAGTATCTAAGCTACTTAAAGATATAAGTGGTATTATTAAGTCATTAGATTTGGCGATGAAACAGGCGAAAGCAGAACAAGCCGAAACAGGCCGTGTGAAAGGTGGTGGTGTTATAGGTCTTTATGAAAGTCCTAAATAATTATGAACGTAAGTATAAAAGGAAAAAATGACAATAAATATAAAGAATTGTCACTTTCTGCAGATTGGAAAACAGTTGGAAATATAACAAAAGCGGGAGAAGAAAATGTTGTATTGCATGGCGAAATGTATCATTATTTGTTTACAAATGATAACGGAGACAGAATAATAATTTCCAACGAAAACAAATTGGATTTATAATGGTTGATTTTAATTAGCATATAAAGAATACTAAGAAATTCTGTGAAGCTGCAGAGTTTTTTAAGGTACACAAATGTTATACTTTAGCTCCCAGAGGTACAACAGATTATGTTAAATATTGGGAGCGAGAAACAGATAGATGTTTAAATGGATACACAGCTCCAGATGGTGATTAGATAACCGGTTTTCATTATTTCTATCTTAATTACTGTCCTATTATGAGACTGGATGAAACAGAATATACAGATAGAAATGGAGATACGCGTAAACGAAGAGAACGTATATTTGATTTCCCTAAGTTCTGGGATTATGATTATTATTATTTTAATGCTGTAGAAGAAGCCGAAACTGTTGGTAAGCATATGGCGGTATTGAAATGTCGTCAGAGAGGTTATAGTTTTAAAGGGGCTGCAATGTTGGTTCGTAATTACGAACTCATTCCAGGTTCTAAAAACTTTGCAGTAGCTTCTGAACAGAAATTCTTAGTCGGTGATGGTCTGTTAACAAAAGCTTGGCAGATTATGGACTTCATAGACAAGAATACAGCATGGGCAAAATAGCGTTTAACATCTACTCGTATGGAACGTGTATCTGGTTATAAAATAACAGACGAGTTTGGTAAATAGACAGAATAGGGTTATTTGTCAAGTATTACAGGAATAACTCTTAAAAACGATCCTGAGCGTATTCGTGGTACTCGTGGTAAATTAGTACTTTGGGAGGAAAGTGGTAAATTCCCAAGTTTGTTGGATGCTTGGCGTGTCGAACAACCTGCCGTAGAGTCAGACGACGGCGTTGCTTTCGGATTAATGATTAGTTTTGGAACCGGAGGTACTGAAGGAGCTTCATTTGATGGATTGAAAGAATTGTTTTATAAACCAAAAGCTTACAACATTCTAGCGTTTCCGAATATATGGGACGACAACGCTGAGTAGACGGAATGTGGATTTTTTGTACCTGCTTGGAGTAATCTTGAATCTTTTGATGAAGACGGTAAGTATATCTATATGGATGAAGATGGAAATAGTTTCCGCGAAAAGGCTGTAGAAGAACTTATAAAACAACGTAATATTATTAAAGACGGAGGCGCTAGCCAGCAATCTATAGATAGATTTATATCAGAACGTCCTATAAAACCACAAGAAGCTGTATTGGAACTTGGTAAGAATATATTTCCACGTAAATTATTAATGGATCAACTTACACGTTTACGTACGAATAAGAAGCTTCAAAGCATGAAACATATTGTAGATCTTAGTTGGGATGGGAATGGTAATGTAATAGCTACGGAAAAGAAGACAGGTGATATTACAAACTATCCGTTAAAGAAAGATTAGAAGCCTGCGGGATCTATTGTAATATGGGAGTACCCAGTTAAAGACCCACCATTTGGTTTATATATCGGAGGATGCGATCCATATGACCATGATGAGTCATTTACAAACTCATTAGGGTCAACATTTATATTTAAACGTGTTCAAGCCGGAGAAGCTTGGACAGACGTAATAGTTGCTGAATATTCAGGTAGACCTGATACGGCAGAAGAGTATTATGAGAACGTTCGTAAATTGTTATTGTTTTATAACGCTAGATTATTATTCGAGAACGAACGTAAAGGTATATATCCATATTTTACAAACAAACATTGTGATTACTTATTGGCTGATTAGCCAGATAAAGTGATTAGTGAGTTATTTAAAAACTCTACAGTACAACGTAGAAAAGGTTGTCATATGACAAAATAGATAAGGGCATATGGCGAAGGTTTGATATTAGAATGGATGATGGAAGAATATGAACCGGGACATCCAAATATTGAACGTATATTCAGCGAACCGTTAATAGAAGAATTAATAATGGATGATTAGGTTCGCAATGTTGACCGTGTTATAGCACTATGCATGGTCATGATTTATAGAGAAGAATTATATCAAGTAAAAGTATCTAGTGCAAAAGAGAAGAATAAGTAGGTTGAACTCTTCGATATGCCATTGTTTGGCAAATAGTGGTGGGATGACAGTCCTCCAGAAGAAGATTCGCCAATATTTAGTTTTTAATCAATGGTAGAAGATAATTTATATAATTCGAGATTCCCTTAGCAGAAATTACCGCTATCGAAGAAAAATGAGAAATGGCAGCATGATTGCGTAAATTATATTATTGGCGAAGGCAATATCGTTTCAGGGGGATAGACGCATACTGCACATGGAGAGATGCAGACTTATTATAATCTGTATAATAGTATTTTCGATGAGAAGGATTTTAAAAAAATAACAAATCCATTTAAGGTTGAAGATGGTTTTCCAGCAACGCCTTAGGATTTTAATATAATACGTCCTAAAATAGACCTTCTTATCGGAGAGGAGACCAAAAGACCATTAAATTTTAGAGTAGTTAGAACATCGCAAGAAGCTACTTCAGAATTAATGGAAACTCAAAAATAGTTATTGATGCAGTATATGCAATCTGCATTAATGGCACAAATGGGTCCAGAGGAACAGCAATAGTTCCAATAGCAATTACAAAGTGGTGAAGTAATGCCTCCGGAACAAATTGCAAAATACATGGACAAAGATTATAAGGACGTAGTTGAAAACACCGCACATCATTCTCTTGTATATTTGCGAGAAAAGTTAGGCATTGACAATGAGTTTATCAAAGGCTGGAAAGATGCCCTCATTAGCGGCCAAGAAGTGTACTATGTTGGTGTATTAAATTCGGAACCATACATGGAACGTGTAAATCCGATGTATTTTTCATATGATAAAAGTCCAGATCTTGAATTTATAGAAGACGGTGCTTGGTGTTGTAGGAGAATGCGTTTACCTATAACAGAAGTATATGACAGGTATTACGACAAACTTACAGAAAAAGATCTTATAAAACTAGAAGAACTTATAAATGCAGTTCCCGCTAATAATCTTGGGGAACATGGTATTAAGGATGACTTTAGAGGAATTCAATTACATTTTTATGATAATCCTATATATGACGAAAAAGGTAATCATAATGTAAATGTATGGCACTGTTGTTGGAAGTCTTTTAAAAAGATCAATTATGTAACCACACAGGACGAACAAGGTCAAATGCAAGTGGATATTGTTGACGAAACATATCAGCCTGTTGGAAATGAAATCTCAATTGAACCAGATTGGATTATAGAAGTGTGGGAAGGATATAGGTGTGGCAATGATTTATACTTCGGAATACAACCTATAGAATATCAACATGTTAGTATAGATAATCCGAACAGTTAGAAACTTCCGTATTGTGGTGCTATATATAGTAACACTAACAGTAGACCAAGGTCTTTGGTAAGTATTCTCAAACCATTACAATATATGTATATTGTATTATGGTACAGATTAGAATTAGCGCTCGCTAGAGATAAAGGCAAGGTTGTAAACATGGATGTTACACAGATACCTAAATCCATGCATATAACTCCAGACAAATGGTTACATTATTTGTCTAGTGTTGGCGTTAACTTTATAAATCCTTATGAAGAAGGATGGTGTTTTGATCCGGATACACTTGTTGCAACTCCATGTGGAAATACAAAAATGAAAGATATTAGATTGGGATAGTTTGTTTATACACCCGGTCATCATTTAGCGCAAGTAACAAATCTTTTTCACGGCGAAGATGAAATGTATAATATAATTCCATCTATTGGTTCAGAACCTCAAAAAGTTACAGCAGATCACCTGGTTAGATATAGATACAGAATTAACGGTCATACTGATTCGGAGGTGAGAGTAGATAAAGCTAGAGACCTCATGCTTAAATTTAAGCAGAACAAATATTATGCGCAAAGGTGCTTTATAGAAAGAGAGAATAACTTTTTTGATCCCAAAGAACCAAGTAAAGCTGAAGGTAGAGATATGTATCTTCTCGGACTTTGGTTGGGAGACGGAACAAAATCTACTCCGGAATTTGAATCTATGGATCCTGAAATCATTCAATACCTAGAAGATTATGCAAACACTCACGGATTAAGGTGTTCTTATAGGCATAGAGATGGAAGTAGATCTATGACAATAAGACTTAGTTCTGCTAATAATAAAAAGAAAGGACAATCGTTTTCAAACTAGTTTATAGAAGACCTTAAATATTTTGGAGTATACAATGATAAGGATATAAGCAGTTTGCATATAGATAACATAGATGACGCATTAAATTTCTTAGCTGGACTAATCGATACGGACGGTAGTGTATTTAAAGGAAAAGGTAATCACAAAGGATACGTAGAATTTACCCAATGTGAATCGCACAAAGGAATATTTGATTTATTTGTAGATATAGCTAGAAAACTTGGTTTTAGACTGTCTATTAAAAAGTATAATTCCAAAGTGACAAAAATTTACAAGAATAAAAACATTACAATAACTGAACCTTTTTATAGAGTAAGACTGTTTGATGGAAATTATGATATACCTACCAAAATAAGTAGGAAAAAATTCCATTTTGAACAGGGTAGAGTGTATAACAAAAATTATTCACACTTTAAGATAGAATACGCTGGTAGAGGGGAGTATTATGGTTTTGCAATCGACGACCCTAAACACGAATTCCTTCTTGCTGACATGACAATTGTACACAACTGTGTTCCGGGCCGTGAAGGAGGTAAAGCTGCACAGTTTAACCAAATAACAGCTTTAGATCTTACAATGTCCAATGTTATAGCTGAATATATTCAGTTGATGGATAAGATTGAATAGCTTGCTGGAACTATATCAGGTATTACCGAACAACGTCAAGGAGCTATTAGTTCTACAGAACTTGTTGGAAATGTAGAGCGTAGTGTTACACAATCTTCACATATTACAGAACCTTTATTCTGGGTACATGCTCAAGTAAAGCGTCACGTACTAAATATGTTGTTAAATACAGCGAAGGGAGCTTGGTAGGCAACCGGAAAAGACAAATTACAATATATATTTGATAACGGTGAACGTGCTTTCTTAGATATATCTCAAAAGTTCTATTATGAAGACATGGATGTATTTGTATCAGATACATCTAAGGATCTTGAGAACATACAAAAGTTACAACAGCTTATACAACCAGCTATGCAGAATGGAGCATCTCTATTAGAAGCTGCTGAGATTCTTACAAATGACAACTTTAATATTATTAAGCAAAAGCTTAAGGATATGCAAACTCGTCAAGAACAACAAGCACAACAGCAACAACAGGCACAAGCAGAACAAGAACAGAAGATTCAAGAAATGCAGAACCAAGCTAAAGAACAAGAGCTTATGTTGCAAGAGGCTCAGATGGATCTTACACGCTATCAGATAGATCAAGACAACGCTACTAAGATTGCTGTGGCTGAAATTAGTGCTTATCGTGGTACAGAAGATAAGGATGCAAATATGAATGGAATACCAGATCCTATGGAAATCGCAAAAGATGCGACAACCTAGATGAAGATCAGATCCGATCAATATACTAAAGATTATGAAATAAAACAAAAACGTGAGATCGAGAATCAAAAGATTAAACTTGCTAAAGAACAAATGGATCATGAGACAGCTCTTTAGAAATAGAAAGATGACGCTGCGATGGAACGTGAGAAATTAAAAGCAAGAACCACATTAAAGAACAAAGTTTCAGGAGAAAAATAATATGATATACAATTATAATAAACCATCCGAATTACTCGCCAGACAAAAACAAACTGGCGAGTCTTATTGGGATATGGTTGGGAAACCACTTCCGAAATATGATACCGGAAAACCAGAATGGTACAAACCGTCTCGAAAAGTTAGAAAAGGTATAGGTTCTTGGGAAGGTGCTCACTTTGCAGGGTAGAATAGACAATTTGGAGGAGATGCTATTGGAGCAAAAGCTGCAGAATTAAATAATATTTTAAATTCCTATAACCTAAATCCTGAAATTATTCCGCAAGGGTTATATGATGCACTCGTTTCATAGTATTATAATATATCTCCAAGAACATTTAAAAATTATACAGGTAGATATTTGCAAGATTATGGGAAGCATCCAGACCAATTTCATTATAAGATGTTACAAGATGCGATAAAAGAACGCTACAAGCTGGCTAATAGAAAATATCAAAAAGGTATACAACGTCGTGCGGCATGGGAATACGACCTTGTTACACCATGGGAAGTATGGAATGGTGAAAAAGCTGCAAAGAAATAGGAGCAACATGTAATAGAAGCTCCTGTAGATGCCACTAGAGTTGAAAAACCACAAATTGTTCCTGAGAATATACCACATGTCGATAATACACAAAAACCTGTAGCGTATGAACCGTATAAGTCCAATCTACCAGATATTATGACTGCGTACAACGCTATGGTTAATGGATAGATGCCTTTATAGATATTAAATGGTGGAGATTACGGATATGATGACTATACAGAAGCCTAAGAGAATGTGGTAGAAAAAGAAAGACTACAATAAGAAGAAATTAATACGTAAAATACGAAGACGTAATAAAGTTTCTTTTGATGATGGTAAAGACAGAATTATTACAAGACAATCACAATTCTGGTAAGGATATACATATAAAGAAGGCAAATAGAGGTAAATTTACTGAAGCCGCTAATGAGCATAACATGGGTGTCTAGGAGTTTGCTAGACAGGTGTTGAGTGCACCCAAAGGAAAATATAGCTCAACATTACGCAAACGTGCCAATTTTGCGAGAAACTTCGCACATTGAGCAGCAATTTAAATACAATTTAATTTAACTAATTATTATATATAATTATGGCAAGAAAGAAAAACAGTCTATCAGCATTTGATAATGCTTTAAATAAGCTTGGTTATGATGGAGATGTAACAAATCCTATATCAAATATGGATGAGGATGATGTTAACATCGTAGACCAGTCTGATGACGATATTGACGACTTAGATGATAATGATGATCCTGACAATGTCAGTGGACCAGATGATGATACACAGGATCTGAATGATCCAGATAATAACGATACTACTCCTATTCCAGGTCAAGACGATCTGAATAACAATTTGGATGACGACAATCCTGACGATTAGGACGAACCTTCTACTGATGCAGATAAACTTGAAACGCAGAATGTAAGGTTGTTCTTTGACGCATTCGCAGAGGAATTGGGATGGGATGTAAAAGATGATGAAAAACCAGATTCAATGGAGGGTCTTATCAACTATATTGAAGATACAGTTGCCGAGAACTCTAAACCTCAATATGCAGACGATCGTATTGCACAACTCGACGCGTATGTTAAGAATGGTGGTAAGTTCGAAGATTTCTACAACGGAATGTCTCAGAACATACAATACGATAATATGGATATGGAGGATGAATCTAATCAAAAGATGGCAGTCCGTGATTATTTAAAACTATCTGGCTACTCTGATGAGCAGATTGATAAAAAGATAGAAAGATATGAGGATGCAGATATGCTCGAAGATGAGGCTATAGATGCTATAGAGAGACTTAAAGAGCATCAAGAATATCAACTTCAGCAACAGCAGCAAGAACAAGAAGCATCGCGTGCTCAACAGCAACAGCAAGCTCAACAGTTTGTAACAAATTTAAGTAATACTATAAATTCTTTGGATAATATTAGGGGCGTATCAATACCAAAACAAGACAGAAAGGCTTTGTTTGATTATATTACAAAGGTAGACGCATCTGGTATGACACAATACCAGAAAGATTTTAATGCTAATATGACATAGAATCTTATAGAATCTGCATACTTCACAATGAAAGGCGATGCCCTTATCGGGGAAGCTAAACGCACTGGTCAAACGACTGCTGCAGAAAAACTTAGAAAAATGTTAAGATATTAGACTAAGAATCATAGTAGTTTTAATATAGATGATAAGAAACGTTCAGTAGCTGATATTGCGTCAAGGTGGCTATGAGAACATTAATCAATAAATAAATTTATGAATACACTTTTAAACAATCTTCAGCTTTACAGAGGTCGTAAGTTCTCTGATTTGGTTGATGAAAACATGATTTCAAACGCACTTCTTACAAGACCTCACGAGATTGGCGGTCTGCTTTCTTTGGTATTTGGTACTAAGGACGATGGCGTATCTACAGCTATCGATATGATTACCGGCGGTCTTGGTAAGACTATGACTATTGAGAACCGCGAATACGAGTGGTCTGTAATGGTTGATCAGGAGAAGGCTGTAAATATTCGTTGGGCAAAGGCTGACGGCAAAGAAATTACTTCTGACGATATAAACACTGCTACTCCAGGTTTGAATGGAGCTCCTATCTATCTTGGCTTGGAAGAGAAAGCATTCGGTTCGCACATACTGAGCCGCTTTATACAGTAATGTATATCGAAGAATCCAGAGAATTGCTGGAACATCCTAAAGAATTTTATACCAGAGAGTGACAATTAAAATTATAGAGATATGGAAAATATTAAAAATGGACAATCAGCAGCCGAGCAAATTTACTAGATAAAAGACATACCGGGTTTTGAAGGCTTATATGCTTGTGACACAAAAGGTTAGATATGGTCTTATTATACAAATAAGTTTTTATCACCTTCTAAGAGCAAACGTGGTTATCTACACATTGTACTTATAAAAGATAAAAAAAGATATGATTATCGTGTACATAGATTGATAGCTATGACGTTTTTGGAAAATCCGGAAAATAAAGAACAAGTTAATCATATAGATGGAAACAAATTAAATAACTATTTGTCAAACTTGGAATGGGTGACTGCAGAAGAAAACATAGAACATGCTAAAACCCACCATTTATTCAAATCGACTTGTACAACACCTCCAATCCGTACAAAAGACGGTCCACAAGTTGGTTATATGTTTACAAATGTTTATAACGGCAAATAGTTTATAATATTAGGCTTTAGAGCACTTAGAAAACAGTGTAGAATAAGTGGTGCCACATATGAATTAATACAAAAACATGCTAACACAGGTGATTATATAAAAAACGGATCACTAAAAGGTTTGCGTGTAGATAAAGTAGATTTGAAGGTTCATCGACTAACCGCTAATGACGGTGTAGGGTCAAGCGACCCGAAGTACTGGAAATCCTTTTTAGAAGAAAAGGATTGTGATATAGTCAATTCTTCATCGAAAGATGAAGCAGCTAGTGAATGCAAGATAGCTAGCGATTCGGAATTAGCGACTCCGGATGAATAAAAAAGCCAGGTGCAGTGCTTGCATTTGACAATGTAAACTATCAGGTACGTGTAAATGGCGTTCCTTATCAGGATGGTTCTACATGGGTATATGAGTGCTATGTAGCAGATGGTTTTGCTGGAGCATATATTCCAGGTGAATTCCTTCTTCCTGGTCGTCAGGTGAGTCGTATCGGTTCAGCATACGAGGAGTACAGTGATGAGGCAGATATCATCAGCTATCAGACTCCATTTAAGATGCGTAACAACCTTACAACTCTTCGTCTTTCTTATGATATCACAGGTGATGCATACTCTACAGTACTTGCTATCGCACTGAAAGATCCTGAGACAGGCAAGACATCTTATCTGTGGTCTGATTATCAGTATTGGTTGGCTCTCCGTGAGTGGAAGCGTCGTGAGGAGAAGTTCCTTCTGTTCTCTCGTTCTAACCGTAATGCTGATGGTACATATGCTCTTAAAGGAAAAAATGGACGTCCTAAATTTTTCACATTGAAAATTTCAATGGAATGGGCACATAAGGCGTAATCCTTATGCGATTAAGCTTCTTAATTGCTGGGAACTCTAAATATAAGTATAATTAAGTTTATATTAATCATTATATGGATATAAAAATGGATAGACAATCAGCAGCCAAGTCTGACATAATATTTAAACCGTTTCCTATAGATTTGAACGGTTATGAAACAAAATACAAAGTAACCAATGATGGAAGAATATGGTCAGAATATCTACAAGGTTTTTTAAAACCATATTTTTCAAAAGGTGGTTATATGAGAGTTAAAGTTAATTTTGGTGAACGGAATAAAAAATTTATGGTTCATCGCTTAGTTGCTTTAGCCTTTATAGAAAATAAAGATCCTGAAAATCTTACACAAGTCGATCATATAAATTGTAATAGGGTCGATAATCGTGTTGAAAATCTACGATGGGTTACTCCAAAATAGAATACGCAGCACGCATTTGAAGCCGGAAACAGAGATTGGTACAAATATAAATTTATCAACGCTGCAACTGGTGAAATATTACAATTCGATAATGCCAACAAAGTATGTAAATATTTTGGTGGAGCTTATCAAGTAGGGACAATAATAAAGTATGCAAATACTGGAAAAGTTGTTAAGCAAGGTAGATTTGCAGGATGGATAATAGAAAGAGAAAATGTCAGAAAGGTTCAACGACCATCCTAGGCGTAGGAGTAGGGTGAAGCCACCCGAAATGGAAGCAATCCGACCGACGATTTTAAGTCGAGGGTTTTGATATGGTCTAATCTCATCAGAAATGATGAGCAGTTCCTCAAAATGTCAAAAGAGGAACGGGAACAGTTGTTGCGAGCTGTTCTGAATATTTAATGGTTCCAATTTCTGCAGGTTTGTTCGAGCAGGTTAGCCCAGCTAACGTACGTTATTATACACATCTGACAGCAGAACTGCTTGAGGATTATCTGTTTGATCTGTGCTACAACATTCTTGGTACGCAGGAGCGTAAGTTTATCGCTTTGACTGGAGAGATGGGTATCCGTGAATTCGACCGTGTACTTCGTGAGAAGGCTGCTGGATTCCAGCTTATTGATACTAAGTTCATTACAGGTTCTGGTCAGGAGTTGACACTTGGTGGTCAGTTTACTACATATAAGATGACCAACGGTATTGAGCTTACAGTTAAGCGTTGCGCATTATTTGATAATATGGAAATGTTCCGTCAGTTGCACCCGATTACTGGCAAGCCACTGATGTCATATACATTCTTGTTTGTTGATCTTGGTCAGCGTGATGGTCAGGCAAATGTTGTTAAGGTTTGTCGTAAGGGTCGTGAGTTTGTACAGTGGTGTACAGCAGGTTCTGTAACACCTTCTGGATACAGCAATAACATTAACACAGTACGTTCTAACAGCCGTGATGGTTACCAGGTACACTTCCTTGGTGAGGAGGGTATTATGCTTCGTAACCCGCTGTCTTGTGGTATTTTATATTGTGATGCTGAGGACACAGACATTAATAACAATGGTAACTATAACGTAGCTGCCTAATAACAATATATAATAATTAACGATCGAGTTGGGGGTCATTCCCCAACGACCGACGTTACAACATACTAATTTCAAATTATGGTAGTTGAATTAAAGATAATTAAGAAAAATCCCTGGGCGGGTCTTATAAAATATAAGGCATGTTATGACTATATTGGGTCATATTTCACTCGTTCCGGGTCGAGATATACGGGACTCACCCCAGAAGATGAGAAATATTTTGAGAAAGCTTTAGGGCTCGAGGAAGGAAGACTTGCGAAGAGTAGCAGCTTTTGGGACACCTTTTTTATAAAAGTTGGCTCTAGACCAGTACTTCTAGACGATGCCTCCCCTACTCAAGAAATGATGATTAAATTTCTTACAGGTCACAAGCGTGTTGCTACATCCCTTGATAAACTTGCAGCTAGCAAGGATTATCTTTTAATCAATAAACAGGCAGAAGCTATTGAGCAAAATAAGATTAATAAGCAACGTAGAGATGCTATCAAAGAGTTCGACAAACTGTCTTTGGATCAGATGCGCAAGTGTTTGCGTCTATTTGGTCTCAAGTCAGACAACCTATCAAACGAGCTTGTCGAATCTACATTGTTCGGTCTTGTTGATAAGAATCCTAAGAAGTTCTTTGATATTTGGGTAAATAACAAATCAAAGGAGACAGAATTCTTGCTCGAAAGTGCTATCGCTAAGGGCATTATCCGCAAAGATAAGACACATTATTATTATGGTAGTGAGTTGTTTGCAGATTCTAAGCAGGACGCTGTTGCTTATCTTGACGCAAAGAAAAACCAAGACCTTAAGCTTTCGATTATAAACCAAGTAGAAAGTAAATAATTAAACAACACGACGTATGACGCATAGTGATATAAAAACAAAATTTTTGATTGAATATGACAAGATGAACACTACATCGTCATATCCGTCGCTTACAGACTATGAAATAGCTACAGTTTTGGACAAAGCTTACCTTGCTACCATTGCCAATAAATTAACTGGCAATAATCCAAGGAAGGCTGGATTCGAAAGCGATAACAAAGCTATTGAAGACATTAGACCTCTTATAACAACAAGAGCTTTATTTAAACAACGTACAATTATAAATCTACCACCGTAGTTAACTACTAACGATGTATATTGCACAAATATGGTAAAGTATGATATTCCTATCAAGGAATGGATGTATTTTTTACAGGGTCTTCTTGCGATAAGTAATTCTGATACACGTTTACGTGTTCAGTTAGCTTCTCATGAAGATGCTATGAACTTCATGGATACAGCATCAAACAAACCATGGGTTCCCATCCCAACTATTTATATAGAAGGTGATGAGATACGTCTATTGTACGATTCGTTTAAATATAAACAATCTCAAATAGGTGATTTATATTGTACCTATGTAAAGAAACCTGCATTATTTGTAAAAGGTGACGATTGTGATTTTTCAAAAACAGAATTCGAATTAAACGATAATGTAGCACAAGAGGTTATTAATTTAGCAATTATAATGTCTGCAGAGATTGTAGAATCTCAAAGACTTTCTACTAAAGCATCAATAAGCAGTTTTGAATCATGACAAAAGAACAAACTAGACAACTCGGTATCGAATTTGAAAGAAGGATAAATGAAATATATCCGAATTTTAAGAATAAAGAAAAATTGGATACTGATACAATTTACTCATTTTTAAGTGAGTACACAATACAGTATGTAAATAGTCTGATTCTCGCACAAGCTGAAGTTAAAGAAAACAATGCCGCTTCATCTAAGATAGATGACGTTCTCAAAACGTTGACTTGTCACAGGGTTTTAGATAAAGCTGATGTGACGTTATTGGAAGATGAATCTGTATGGGGAGAAAATGATACGTATGTAGCATTTGAAAAACCTGCAGATTATTATAGATATGTACGTTCTTCTAGTATTATATCTGCTAGAACAGGTATTTCTCCAAAACCAAAGCTATCAAAGATACAGAATCAATTAATACGTCAATATGACGCAGCTTCTGTAATGAATTCGTATGTGAACATTGGTAACATCATACGATATCCATTGGTTATATAGGAGACTACTAGTAAAGATAATGGTACATATATAAAAGTATTGCATGACTAGTATACAAACATTGTAGGTCTGGATATATTGTATTACAAATATCCATACAGATTCAATGTTTAGAACTTTAACGATGATGATATAGATGAAGGGGCTACACACAGTACGTGTAGTCTACCTTTCTCTGTATTTGACGAACTTGTAGAAGGTGCTGTTTAGATGTATATTAGTAAATACAAATTCCTACTGTTGGGTGGTAATAATCAATCCCGACGTAAAGATGATAACTAGAAACAATCTGAAGAATGACGCCGTATAATATATTAGTGTCTTTTGAGACAGAGATTGGTAAGATTAATGATTCTGTTAACAAACCTGTTACGGCAGATTCTTTATATTGGCTTAATCAAGGCGTTAACAAGTTTATAAAACTTAGATTTAACGGGGATTTTGTACATAAGACAAGCTTTGAACAAACTGAAAAACGTAGAGAAGATCTGATTAATTTATTTAGAACACGTCGTTATGAAGCTGATGAATTTATCAAAGATACAACAGAACCTGATTACGATTCTTATTCTGTAAATAAACCGGATGATTTTCTATACGTACTAAATGAAGATGTTGTTATTACAGATACAAACGGTGATAATAAATTAAACACTCATGTATTTGAATGTACTAGAGATAGTTACATGCATAGAATAAACAATTCGTTGACAGATTTTCATTATAACAGACACAAAGCAAGACCTTTGAGAATTTGGACAAACAACAGCTGTTTGTTATTGACAGATAAAAACTATAACATATAGTCTTACACATTGGGTTATTTGAAAAAACCTGATGTAATAACAATGAATAATCCGTCGATTGAGTATACGGATTTTAATGACAATGTAATGTATGAAATAATTAAGATTGCTGCTCAAATGTATATTGAGAATACGCAAGACAAACGTTATGAAACCATTACAAATGAAGTAAATACTCAAGAATAATTTTAACGTGGAAACCTCAGCTAGTTAGGTCTAGCATTACTAATAGAGGAAGTAGAAAAAATTAAATATTTTAAATTATGATTACATATGTAAATACAGTACTCGTAGGTACTGGCGCAGAACTGGCTGCTACTGCTCCAGTTGCACAGACAGAGAAAAACACACCTAATGCAGCAGCAGGTAAGTTTATCGTAATGAGCATGGATAACGTTGATGATCCGTACAGCACTACGAATACAGCAAAAGCTAAGAAGTTCCGTATTGGATTCATCACCGGTAAGAACACAGCAGTTCGTACAAAGGATGGCGATGTTGAGTATACTCCGGTAATCAAGTGGACTAATCCGATTAAGCGTGAGGATATTACATCAATAGTTAAGCAGGCACACTTTGACAGTACTCCTGACACTGTTACTATTGACTTTAGAAATGTTGATACTGCTGTTATGACAGAGTTCGCTAAAGGTGAACGTCGTATCATCGTACGTCTTACGTTCAAGGATATGCCTACTCGTTATCGTAAGTGGACAGAGTCTTATGAGTACGTAACAAAGCCAGAGGATACTGCAGCCACTATTGCATAGGCTATCAAGAAGCAGATCAACGTTCAGTATAAGAGAGCTCGTGTTTATGCAACAGTTGAAACTGAGGGTGTTGTAACACTTAAGGCTATGGATTATGATGATGATAACGTAAATGATAGCTTGAACTGGGCTAATAAGGTACGTTTCAGTGTAAATGCATATTACACAGATCCTACAGCTCCAGCATTTGCTTCTAAGAACAAATATTCTATCACAGGTCTTAAGATTGAGAAGACTCCTGGCAAATGGTGTACAACTGACGCTAAGCTCGTACGTGACCGTGAGGCACAGGCTATGGGTTATCAGGGTATCCTGAACCGTGGTGAGGGTACATGGCCAGTTATCAAGCCAGATATGGTTACGGACATCACTAAGAAATACGATGGCCTTACAATTATGTTCGAGAATCATTATCATGCTGCTGACGATCAGATTCGTCGTACAAAGGAGTGTGTTGAGATTTACGACATAGCTGGATCTAGCAAGATCGGTGATATTTTGACAAATCTCGGACTTGAAGATAAAGTTATAGACGAGGGTATTGCTTAATTATTAACTTACATTACTTGGGACTCTTTTTAAGAGCCCCTTTTAATGTTTTCAATACACACTATTATGAATATAAGAATAGGTAACGATATTAAAGTTACATTTACAATAAAGGGTCCTGCTAAGACGGACACGATTAACATGAAATCACTACGTGTGTATTTTGTAAACAGCAGCTCTTCAGAATGTCCTTTTGTAAAGAGATTCCCATCAGAGCCGTTCCCTCAATTTTATACACCTTCTAAATATACAGTACATGGGTGTGGAAAGTATGAATACAATACAATGCCACATTATAATAAATGTGAATATGCTGTATGCTCCGAAGGATTTCACGATTACCATCTGTGGCCAAGTTACAATGGATTTGGAATAACTCCTAAAAAGTTTGTTGATTGTTGTGAACCAACATTAAATGATTTTACAGCTCCGTATATACTTGAAGAAGATACAAACAAAGTATCTGCTTATTTTCCAGCATGTATGCAGAAAATAGGACAGTATAGAATGGTTGTTATAATCACAGCTTATGAAGCTGGTTGGGGCAAATCAAACCTGCATACATACACTATTGATTACGGCCAAATGTTTACAATAACAAATGACCAAACAGCAATAAGTGGAAATGTGGAGATAGATGGAGATACAAAAACTATTGCAGGGGCTGACGTACAGACTATAACAGTATCTAGTGATACGTTATATTTAAGAAAAGGTGATCGGGTTAAACTTGGACAAAAAGACAGGTATAATAATGTATACGATATACACCTAACTCTTACTAACGGAACTACAATTCCATATAGAATTGGTGTTTTAGATAACCAAAAACTCGATTTTATTACAGACGAAAAGTATGTAAAAATCGATACGGAAGGAACCATTGAGATGATTGACATACCAGAAGAAAGTGTAAACCTTGGAATATTTGTATAGAATAACGAATAGGTTTCTAAAGATATTACTATAACGCCTATTTCTGATGATGCTTGTTATGTTGGATTTGATTCAACAATTGATGGAAGTCAGATTGATGTAAATGATGATTCCAAATTTAAGTTGTTTAATTCTCCAAATAGACCGTACACTGTTACGAACCCTATACGTGGACAATATCTATGGATCGTATCTAATACACCGATAGTTAGTGTAAGTTGTGGAATATCACAAATACCTCTCGTGGAATCTGAAGTTCCGGGATTTAGATATGCTTATTATTGTCCGAATGCGCTTATAAACACATCATTTGATATGACAATTAATAAATAACACCATGGAAATAAAAAATTCAGATATAAAAGTTCTCGGGCGTATTGCTGCGATAACAGTCGATGGTATTGTAGCAAGCGCAGAGCAAGTATATGACGAAGCTTTTAAAAAGGATCAAAAAAGCATAAACGCTAATTTGACAACTTCATATAGAGAGGTATCGAATAATCTTTATGCGTTGTCTAAAGTAGTTGGTGAAAGTTGTGTTAAATATGAAGACAGTATTACAAATGAAGAAATATTAAAATTATTTGAACCATGAAAAAGTTTCTAGATTATAATGGATTGGCAAAATATACCAGTCTGTTAAACACAAGCTTTGCTAAGTTGGAAAATGGTGCTGTTTCTGAAGATGTTTTACCAATGTCTGCGAAAGACGTTGTTGAGTTTGATGGTTTTTGTACCCCTTCTGTAATAATAGAAAACGAAACCCCTATAGTTTCACCAAGCAAAGTTCGATATTTTGTAAATGGTAAGAGATTTGTAGCCAACAAAGAGGACATACTGGAATATTATGGTAATTTTTCAACGTCCGATTTATACCAAAAGACGTATGGTGATTCTAAACAACCGTATAGCAATAAGATATATGTTGATGTAAGCAGTGAGAATTCTTCATTATATCGATGGAATGGTACAGATCTTATTAGGATAAGTGATACATCTAAACTCGAATGGGTTAATATTACAGATAAGCCCAATCTTGTGACAAATGTGTCATCTCCAACATATGATAACATGGGGCTTCATTTCAGTGTTTCCTATACTCAA